>OOCI01000002.1_pt1 | contig 283191 bp, 220 predicted proteins | sample 1671761 | NCBI WGS metagenome assembly OOCI01 (sample SAMN06348190, study PRJEB24527) | human gut metagenome | biome: human gut; feature: ankylosing spondylitis patient; material: feces | host: Homo sapiens | place: China | collected 2015-10
GCCAGTGGCTGCCCCTGCTGCTCCACGTGCCTCTGTTCGAGGGCATCCGCATTCATGCGGGCAACACGGCCGCCGATACGGCAGGTTGTATCCTCGTGGGCGAGAATCGCAAGGTGGGGCATGTGTTGAACTCCACGCGCAACGTGAACTTGTTGAAGCGTCGCATTGTCGAAGCCAAGGAGCGGGGCGAGGGCGTGTGGATCACGGTGAAGTGAAGAAACGGGAAAGGCGTCGTCCTGCCGCGGGGCAGGGGCGCCTGCCTTTTTTTATCGGGGCGTCCCCTTCCGACTTTCAGCAGAATTTCCTACCTTTGTTTTCATGAACCGATTTTATACTTCCGTTGAAATGCCCGAGGGGCTGCCGCGATTTTCAGGGCGCGAGCGGCTGCTGCTGATGGGCTCTTGCTTTGCCACGAACATCGGCACGAGGCTGGTGGAGGCGAAGTTTGCCTGCGACGTCAATCCCTACGGGGTGCTCTACAACCCGATGTCTATCTCTGCCGCCTTGCGCGAGGCGCTGGAGGGGAAGGTCTATCGGGCGGACGACTTGCAGGCGTATGGCGGCTTGTGGCACAGCCCGATGCACCACGGCGACTTCTCCGCCCCGACGGCCGAGGAGGCACTGGAGTGCATCAACATGCGCCTGGAGGCCCTGCGCGAGGAGCTGAAGGGGCTGGACGTGCTGGTGGCGACGTGGGGCACGGCATGGGTGTACGAAGACGCGCAGACGGGGCGCATCGTGGGCAACTGCCACAAGAGGCCCGAACACTGCTTCCGCCGCCGGCGGCTGACGGTGGAGGAGGTGACGGACGACTGGTGCGACCTCTTCGGGCGGCTGAGGGCGGCGAACCCGCGCCTGAGGGTGCTGCTGACCGTGAGCCCCATCCGGCACTTGCGCGACGGACTGCACGCCAACCAGCTGAGCAAGGCTACCCTGCTGCTGGCCGCCGACAGGCTGGTGGAGGCGATGCCCGACGTCGTGGGCTACTTTCCCGCCTACGAGCTGCTGAACGACGAGCTGCGCGACTACCGCTTCTATGCGGCGGACATGGTGCACCCCTCGGACGTGGCGGTGGACTACGTGTGGCAACGCTTCTGCGAGGCTTGCCTGACGGACGAGGCAAGGCGGGTGATGGACGAATGCGACGCCATTCGTAAAGACTTGGCACACAAACCTTTCCGCCCGGACTCGGATGGCTATAAGAAATTTTTAGAACAAATTTTGTTAAAAATCGACCGACTTAACGAAAAATACCCGTACTTAGACTTCGAAAAAGAGAGAATGACATGTCGTATCCGATTGAACAAATAGCAGAAATGATCGGGGCCCGACGCATAGGCGGGGCTCCGGCTACCATCGACTGGCTGCTGACTGACAGCCGCTCGTTGAACTTCCCCGAAGAAACTTTGTTTTTTGCCCTCCCTGCCAAGCGCAATACGGGGGCGAACTATATACCCGAACTCATCGAACGGGGCGTGCGCTGCTTCGTGGTGAGCGAGGAAGAGTATGAGAGTAATGAAGAATTAAAAATGAAGAATGAGGAATTGTCTGTAAGCAATGAGAATTCTTCATTCGGAAGCAAGGCTTCCATTCTTCATTCTTCATTGAATTTTCTCCTTGTTCCTTCGCCCCTGAAGGCTTTGCAGAAGTTGGCGGAGCTGCACAGGGCGCAGTTCAGCATCCCCGTGGTGGGCATCACGGGCAGTAACGGCAAGACGGTGGTGAAGGAATGGCTCCACCAGCTGCTGGGCGACGACCGTCGCATCGTGCGCTCGCCGCGCAGCTACAATTCGCAGATCGGTGTACCCCTGTCCGTCTGGCAGATAGGGGCGGACGACGAGCTGGCCATCTTCGAGGCAGGCATCTCCGAGCCGGGCGAAATGAGGGCGCTGGAAGCCATCATCAAGCCGACCATCGGCATCCTGACCAACATCGGAGGCGCCCATCAGGAGAACTTCTATTCGTTGCAGGAGAAGTGCATGGAGAAGCTGACGTTCTTCAAGAACTGCGACGTGCTGATCTACAACGGCGACGACGAATTCATCTGCAACTGCGTGGCCAAGTCGCTGCTTTCCGCACGAGAGATAGCGTGGAGCCGCAAGGACCCCGAACGGCCGCTCTTCATCTCGAAGGTGGAGAAGAAGGACGACTGCACGCTGATAGCCTACCGCTATCTGGACATGGACAACCAGTTTACGCTGCCTTTCATCGACGATGCTTCCATCGAGAACTCGCTGAATTGCTTGGCGGCTTGCCTCTACCTGATGCTTCCGCCGCAGAAGATCAAGGAGCGGATGGCGCGGCTGGAGCCGGTGGCCATGCGTCTGGAGGTGAAGGAAGGCAAGAACGGTTGCCTGCTGATCAACGATAGTTATAACAGCGACCTGGGCTCGCTCGACATAGCCCTCGACTTCCAATACCGGCGCTCGCAAGCCAAGGGGCTGAAGCGCACGCTCATCCTGTCCGACATCCTGGAGACGGGACAAAACGCATCGACACTCTATCGGCGCGTGGCCCAGCTGATGAACAGCCGCGGCGTGGAGCGCATCATCGGCGTAGGGCCGAACATCTCGTCGTGTGCTTCCTGCTTCGGCATCGAGAAGGCTTTCTATCCCGACACGCAGGCATTGCTCAAAGCCATTGCCCGCGGTGAGCTGAAGTTGGAAAAGGAATTGATCCTGATAAAGGGTGCGCGCAAGTTCGGCTTCGACATCCTGAGCGAAAACCTCGAACGGAAGGTGCACGAGACCATTCTGGAGGTGAACCTTGGCGCGATGGTGGCCAACCTGAACTACTACCGCAGCAAGCTGAAGCCTGAGACGAAGATGGTGTGCATGGTGAAGGCGTCGGCCTATGGGGCTGGTTCCTACGAGATAGCCAAGACGTTGCAGGAAAGGCACGTAGACTACCTGGCCGTGGCTGTGGCCGACGAAGGGTCGGAGCTGAGAAAGGCTGGTATCACGGCCAACATCCTTATCATGAATCCCGAAATGACGGCTTTCAAGACGATGTTCGACTACATGCTGGAGCCTGAGGTCTACAGCTTCCATCTGCTGGACGCCCTTGTGCGCGAGGCGGAGAAAGAAGGTATCACGAACTTCCCTATCCATATCAAGCTGGACACGGGCATGCACCGTTTGGGTTTCGCGCCTGAAGAAATGCCCGAGCTGGTGAAGCGTCTGCGCGGACAGAATGCCGTGCTGGTGCGTTCGGTCTTCTCCCATCTGGTGGGCAGCGACTCGCCTGTGTTCGACAGCTTCACGCGGCGGCAGATAGAGACCTTCGAAGCGGCGGCAAAGGTGCTTCAGGATGCTTTCCCCCACAAGATTTTGCGCCACATCTGCAATTCGGCAGGCATCGAACGTTTCCCTGGCGCGCAATTCGATATGGTACGTCTGGGCATTGGCCTTTATGGTATCAGCCCGATAGACAACTCGATACTGAACAACGTAAGTACATTGAAGACTACTATCTTGCAGATACACGACGTGCCGCAGGAAGATACCGTGGGTTATAGCCGCAAAGGCCATCTGGAACGCCCCTCACGCATTGCCGCCCTGCCCATAGGTTATGCCGACGGCTTGAACCGACGCCTAGGTAACGGACATGCTTACTGTCTGGTAAACGGACAACGGGCGCCCTACGTAGGTAACATCTGCATGGACGTGTGCATGATTGACGTGACGGACATCGATTGCAAGGAAGGCGACACGGTGGAAATCTTTGGCGACCACCTGCCTGTGACGGTCCTCTCCGATGTGCTCGAAACCATCCCCTACGAGGTGCTGACGAGCGTGTCTACCCGTGTGAAGCGAGTGTATTATCAGGATTGAAAAACAAGGGGCAAAGCTGTATGGAGAATGGATAATTTTTCTATCTTTGCCCCCAAATAGAATAGAAAAAAAGAAAACCATGACAAACTTACTTTTATTAAGCTTCTTGCCTAGTGGCTCTGAATGGATCATTATTGCAGTTATCATCCTGCTGCTCTTCGGCGGCAAGAAAATCCCCGAATTGATGAAAGGACTGGGCAAGGGCGTAAAAAGCTTCAAGGAAGGCGTGAACGAAGCCAAGGAAGAAATCAACAAGGCCCAGGAAGATCTCAACGAGCCGGTCAAGGACAAGAAATGACCTGAAGCATGTCGGACGACAAGGAACTGACTTTCTGGGACCATCTGGACGAATTGCGCAAAGTGCTCATCAGGGTGCTTTGTGTGTGGTTCGTATTGGGTGTGGGCTACTTTATGGCTATGCCCTACCTGTTCGACAAGGTGGTGTTGGCTCCCTGTAACAACGACTTTGTCTTCTACGACCTGTTGCGCTACATCGGCGAACGCCTCCAGCTGAAGGACGACTTCTTCACGCAGGAGTTTCACGTGAAGCTGGTCAACATCAACCTGGCAGCTCCTTTCCTGATACACATGTCTACCGCCTTCTGGATGTCGGTAGTGACAGCTGCACCCTATCTTTTCTACGAAATATGGCGTTTTGTCAGTCCCGCCCTCTATCCCCACGAGCTGCGTGGCGTGCGCAAGGCCATGTTGATAGGGGCGGGGATGTTCTTTGTGGGCGTACTGATAGGCTATTTCATGGTCTATCCGCTGACGCTTCGTTTCCTTTCTACCTATCAGCTCAGTTCGCTCATCGAGAACCAGATTTCGCTGAACTCCTACATCGACAACTTCATGATGCTGATTCTCTGCATGGGATTGGCCTTCGAACTGCCTTTGGTGACGTGGTTGTTGTCCTTGCTGGGCATTGTGCACAAGCGCTTGTTGCGCAAGTATCGGCGTCATGCGGTGGTGCTCATCGTCATCGTGGCGGCTGTCATTACGCCTACGGGCGATCCCTTCACACTGGCCGTAGTGGCCATACCGCTCTACCTGCTCTACGAGCTGAGCATCCTGATGATCAAGGACAAACCGGCGGAAGCGGAAGAATAGGCAGATTTTATCTAATTTAACGGACAGCGCATGGCGTTGGTACACTCTTTGCAAGAGGGAGGTCGATTTTTGAATTCGATTGTTTAACCATCTAAAAAAGGAGGAATGCCTTATGGGAGCCGCTGGAAACAAAAAGCCGAAAAAACCAAAAGATAAGCATCATGTACCCGCTTACGAGAAGGAAGAAGCCTTGAACGAGGCCAGCAAGAAGCCGAGAAATCAGAAGAAGTGAGAAAGGCAGGACAAATTAATGTTCTGGTGTGAATGACACGGATAGCATGATAGGATATCTGTGGAAATCGCTATCTTTGCCTTCATGGAAAATGAAGTGAAGGAATATTACGACCGATTGCTGGATGCTTGCAGGGACGATGTGCCCCTGGAAGTGGCTTACAGACAATTGCGCGAACTGCTGGAGCAACTATGCCGCACACAGATGTCGGACGGCAGTTTGCAGATGACCGACCTTTCCGCCCGCATCAGCTACGTGGCGGCGAAAGTCGGCCTTTCTGTTGTAGAGCAGAATCGCCTACACACTTTTCGCCTGACGTCCAATCGTGTGCTCAATCGCGAAGAAGAGCCTGTGCGCGACAATCTGTTGCGCGACGTGAAGACGCTGGCTTTCTTCGTCAAGCTTCTGACGCACGAGGATATCCCCGACACCCTCTACCGCCTCCTGCCACGCGCCGACGCCACCTACGTGGTGATGCCCGTGGGACGCCGCGTGAAGCGCATGCGCGTATGCTTTCAATACGCCGACGACACCTACCTCTATGTACAACCCCTCGACACCTTGGCGGACGAATGGCTCAAGGTGCGCTACAACGTGCCCGACGTGAACGAAGAGTTCAGGGAGACGTGTGAACTGTTGTGGCGCCATGCGCAACTCAACCTGCTGGACGTGGTGGTGGACGAGGAGGGAGTGCTGACACCTTCGTTCATCATCCTAGAGCCCGACTATCTGATCGACATCAGCTCGCTGGCCGAATGCTTCAAGGACTATGGGCACCATCCGGCCAACTACATCCTGGCCCGCCTCCAGCCGTCGGACAATACGTGTCCGTTGCTGCTGGGTAACATCGCCAACCTCTTTCTGGACGAATGGATCCATGCGGAGGACGAACCCGACTACCTGGCGTGCATGAAGAAAGCCTTCCGCACCTATCCGCTGGAGTTGGCCGCCTGTGAGGACCTGCGCGAGGTGGCGAAGGAAAGGCAGTTCTTTGCCGATTGCCGCCTGCACTTCGAGAACATCTGTCGGACGGTGAACGAGACCTTTCCCGCCCCCGGCTATGGGCTCGACAAGAGCGATGCCGTGCTCGAGCCGTCGTACATCTGCGAGGCGCTGGGCCTGCAAGGACGCCTCGACTACATGCAGCGCGACATGACGTCGTTCATCGAAATGAAGTCGGGCAAGGCCGACGAATATTCCATCCGCGGCAAGGTGGAGCCGAAGGAGAACAACCGTGTGCAGATGCTCCTCTATCAGGCCGTGCTGGAGTATGCGATGGGGAGGGACCATCGGCGGGTGAAGGCCTACCTGCTCTATACGCGCTATCCGTTGCTCTATCCCGCCCGGCCGTCGTGGGCGATGGTGCGCAGGGTGATGAACGTGCGCAACCGCATTGTCGAGGCGGAGTATGGCATCCAACTACGAAACAACATCGAATATACGGCCTATAAATTCAAGGACCTGCAACCCGACGTCTTGAACGAACGTAAGTTGGACGGCAGGTTCTGGCGCGACTACCTGTGTCCGCCTATCCAGCGTCTGGCAGAGAAATTGGCCGCCTTGTCGCCGTTGGAGAAAAGCTATTTCTATACGCTCTACAATTTCATCACGAAGGAACTCTATACCTCGAAATCGGGCGATGTAGAGGGCCTGAGCCGCACGGGGGCTGCTTCCTTGTGGCTTTCTACCCTCGACGAGAAATGCGATGCGGGCGAAATCATCTACGACTTGACCATTCAGGACAACCATGCCGCCGACATCCACAAACCCTACCTGCAACTGGCCAGACGGGGTGGCGGGGAAGAAGCGTTGGCCAACTTCCGCGCAGGCGATGCCGTGGTGCTCTACGAGCGCAATTCGGAGCAGGACAACGTGACGAACAAGATGGTGTTCAAAGGCAACGTGGAGTACATCTCCGAACAGACGATCCGCCTCCGCCTGCGTGCTTCGCAACAGAATGCGGGCGTGTTGCCGGCCGATAGCCGCTATGCGGTGGAGCACGACTACATGGACACGACTTTCCGCAGCATGTATCAAGGGCTTTCGCTCTTCCTGTCTGCCACGCAGGGCCGACGCGACTTGTTGCTGGGGCGTCGTGAACCAGCCTTTGACGAGAGCTTTGACGGGCAGATCCGTGCGGCGGTGGACGATTTCGAACGCATCACCCTGAAGGCTCGGGCGGCTCGCGACTACTTCCTGCTGGTGGGCCCGCCGGGGACGGGAAAGACCTCGCGTGCTTTGCGAGGAATGGTAGAAGCCTTTTATGCGGAGGGGAAACAGATCCTGCTCTTGTCGTACACGAACCGAGCCGTCGATGAAATCTGCAAGGCCCTGTCGGCCATCAATCCTCCCATCGACTACATACGCCTCGGCAGCGAACTGGCTTGCGAGGAGACTTATCGTCCGCATCTGATTGAAAATGTGCTGGAAGATTGCGCCAATCGCCGCGCCGTGCAGGAGCGCATCGTGCAGTGCAGGGTGTTTGTAGGGACGGTGGCCACGCTCTCGACCAAGGGCGACCTGTTCCGCCTGAAGCGCTTCGACGTGGCGTTGGTGGATGAGGCTACGCAGATATTGGAGCCTCAGTTGCTGGGCTTGCTTTGCGCGCGAAGCGCGTCGGGCGAAGATGCCATCGGCAAGTTCGTGCTGATAGGCGACCACAAGCAGCTGCCTGCCGTTGTCCAGCAGGCGTCTGAACATTCGGAAGTGCATGACGAAGACTTGCGCCGGCTGGGCTTGTACAACCTGAAGGACTCGTTGTTCGAGCGCCTTTACCGCCACCTGACAGCACAGGATGAGGCCGATGATGGATGTGGAGGCGTGGCGGGTCGTTGCCACGACATGTTGCGCCGCCAGGGGCGAATGAACGCCGACGTGGCCCAATTCCCCAACCGCGCTTTCTATGGAGGCCTGCTCGAAGTGCTCGGACTTGACCACCAGCGGGGCGATCTGAAGTTGGCGCCTTGTCTGCGCGACCATCCGCTGGCTTCCGTGCTGACCAGGCGGGTGGCTTTTCTGCCCTCTGTCGTGGATGTTTCTCTGAGGTCGGTCAAGACCAATGCGTCGGAAGCCAGGTTGGCAGCCGCCTTGAGCGAGGCGATCTACAGGCAGTATTCGGCTTGCTCGACTTTCGACCCTGCGAAGACGTTGGGCATTATCACGCCCTATCGGAGCCAGATTGCCTTGATCAGGGCTGAGCTTGCCGCCTTGGGGATACCTGCCCTGAACGACGTGGCCGTGGACACTGTAGAGCGCTTTCAGGGCAGCGAGCGGGATGTTATTATTTATTCCTTCTGCGTGAATCGTGCCTACCAGTTGAAGTATCTGGCCAATGTGACCGAAGAGAAAGGAGTGGTGATCGATCGGAAACTGAATGTGGCTTTGACCAGAGCTCGTATGCAGGTGTTCATCATAGGCGTGCCTCAGTTGCTGAATCAGAACCCTATTTATGCGGATTTGCTTCGTTTTTGCAAAAATTAATCGGTGAATGATACAACATATCGAAATATTTGTTATTTTTGCATCACGTTTTTTTCATAGAGATTTAGATTTAAGGTTAGAAGAATTGTGGAAGTCGTGAGACTTCCCTTTTTTTTATCCTTATGGAAATTATCCTCTTGCTTTTCACTATTTTGAAGGTTTGTAGGACGTTTGTTTATCGTAAAAAAGAAAGGGGTTGTGTCGCCAATCTGACACAACCCCCTTTTGTTTCTATGAAAACTATGAGTTAGGGAGACTAAAGCACTGTTTTGTTTAGTCTATTACGATGGGTTTGTATTTCGGTACCAAGATCTTCATGATGCACCAGCCGATGAGGTAGGCTACAGCGCAGATGCAGAAGATGATGAAGTAGCCGGCGGGCTTTCCTTCAAATCCCATGAACTGCATGGCGGGCTGTGCATATTCGGCGCCTTGTGCCAGCAGGGCTTTGGTCATTTCCACCTCCTGGCCGTCTACGATGGTTGTACCTGCGGCGTAGGTGAACAACATACCCGAACCCTTGTTGATGAGGTAAGAGCCGATACCACCTGCCATACCTCCCAAACCGATGATGGTGGCCACGGCACTGTTGGGGAACATGTCGCTACCTACGGAGTAGATGTTGGCCGACCATGACTGGTGGGCTGCACCTGCAATACCAATGATGATGATGGGGAACCAGTAAGAGTATTCACCCAGCGGCTGGGCAAAGAGGGCCAGCAGCGGAAAGAGGGCGAAAATGAACATGGCACGCATGCGGGCGGCGTAGGGGTTCAAGCCTGTCTTGTTGATGATGATGGTAGGCAGCTTGCCGCCATAGATGGACAGCATGGTGATGGCATAGAGTACGAAAATCAGCAACTGAGCTGTGCCGCTGTCTGAGGAGAAACCATAGACGTCCGAGATATAGGCAGGAGTCCAGAAGAGGAAGAACCACCATACACCGTCGGTCATGAATTTACCGACTGCCACGGCCCATGCCTGCGGATATTTCAGGCATTCCCACAGGCTCATCTTTCTTTCTTCTTTCTTGGGAGCGGCTGCGTCTTGTGCAGGTTGCTCTGTCTGCTTGTCCAGGTTGATGTATGCCAGTTCGGCTGCATTGACGCGTGGATTGCCTTCGGGTTTCTTGTACATGAACATCCATAAGCCCATCCAGATGAAGCCCAGGCCACCGATTACGATGAAGGCCATTTCCCAACCGTTTCCTATGCCGACGCTTTGGAAGTAGCGGGCGAGGGGCGGGATGCTGACGGGCGCTATCAGGGCGCCGATGGTAGAGCCTGCGTTGAAGATGGAAGTGGCAAAGGCGCGGTCTTTCTTGGGGAAGTATTCTGCCGTCACTTTAATGGCAGCGGGGAAGTTGCCTGCTTCGCCTACGGCCAGCACGATGCGCGCTGCGATGAAGAAGTAGACGCTGGTGATGGCGATGGTAGAAGCGATGGCTCCTGTGGCCGAAATCATTTCGGCTGCGTTGTGGATGCCTACCACATGCTCTGTGGCCCATCCGCACAAGGCATGAAGACAGGCGCCCAACGACCATACGGCGATGGCCCAAAGGTAACCTTTCTTAGTGCCCATCCAGTCGATAAAACGACCGGCGAACAGGTTGGCTATGGCATAAACAAGTGAGAAAATTGCGGTGATGTCTCCGTAGTGTGCGTCTGTCCAATGGAATTCGGGAGCGATAAAGTCTTTCCACGTCAGTGACAGAACCTGACGGTCCAAATAGTTTACTGTAGTAGCGAAAAACAACATGGCACAGATGGTCCATCTGTAATTGGTCATTTTTTCGACGGCATTTTGAATTGTATTCATGATAGTAGATTCTTTTTTTCGATTGCAAAAGTAGAGGTTTTCGTGTCAGTCCTTTGTGCAATAATTGGTAGAAATACTGTATAAAATGACAAAAATGGGCGTAGACCAGTGTTAGCCTACGCCCATTTGCCGTTATCAATTATTTCATGTCCAAATACTTGATTTCGTCTTTGTCGCTATATTTCAGGTTTTCACCACCCATACCCCAGATGAAGCTGTAGTTGCTGGTACCTGCAGCAGCGTGGATGCTCCATTCAGGTGAAGTGATGGCCTGTTCGTTGTGCAGCCATACGAGGCGTTCTTCCTGAGGTTCGCCCATCAGGTGGCAGATAGCGTTACCTTCGGATACGTTAAAGTAGAAGTAAGCTTCCATACGACGTGTGTGCGTGTGGGCAGGCATGGTGTTCCATACAGAGCCGGGAGCCAATTCAGTCAGACCCATCTGAAGCTGGTTGGTACCGCCGTTCTTCACTCTTTCCAATACATCTTTTACGATGAGCTGGTTCACTACGCGATCGTTGCTGTCTTCCATCTTGCCATAGTGGTCGGAGATGGCGAGGGCATATTTCTTGGGTTCAGCCTTCTGAGCTTTTACGTCGGTTGTAATCAGCTGGGTAACGTATTGCTTGTAAGCGGGAGCCGAGTTGATGTAGAACTTGGCAGGCTTCGTAGCGTCGTTGCTCTTGAAAGTCACTTCCTTGTTGCCGCAACCTACGTAGAGGGCTTCTTTATATTTCATGGGATATTCCTTGCCGTCAACCGTAACGACACCGTCACCTCCTACATTGATGACGCCCAGTTCGCGACGCTCGAGGAAGTAAGTGATTTCAGGACCCAGTTCGCGGAAAGTTTCCAGCTTCAGGACCTTGTTGACAGGCATTACACCACCATAGATCAGGCGGTCGTAGAGGGTATAAGTCAGGTTGATTTCATCGGGAGCCATTACTTTCTCCATCATGAAAGAACTGCGCAGACGCTCTGTATCATAGTGCTTTACGTCCAGCGGATGGCAGGCAGTCTGTACTTTGTAATTCATTTGGGCGTTGGCCGAGATGGCGGCGACGCCTAACATCATTGCAATTGCTAACTTTTTCATATTCAGTATATAAACTATTAAATAAAACTTTCTTTCTTATTTAGCTGCTTGTTTGGCTTCTTTTTCGCTGCGGATGATAATGCGACGGTTGATGAGCATCAGGGCGATAGCTATCAGAGCGAGTACAGCGCCACCTACATACGAAAGCTTGATGCCGCGGTAGATGGTCCATCCGAATAATGAGGAAGCGAAGTCGAGGGCACCACCCGAGAAACCTTCAGGGATGTGGGCTGTGGGGTCGTGGGTTTCAGCATATACATTGTTGGCAGCCAGGGTGAAGTCGGGGGCCATGTCGGTCACGAAGTAAAGTCCGACGATGAGCGCTACCAGACCTACGATCAATGTTTTCAGTACGTTACCTTTCGTAAAGGGCAATACCATGGGGAAGAGGTAGAACATACCTGCCAGCGAAGCCAGCGGAAGGAATTGGTTACCAGGCAGGAATACGGCCAGCGCAAGGATAACGGGGATCAGGATAACAGATGCCACGAGGGTAGCGGGATGTCCGATAACCAAGGCGGGGCTCATACCGATGTGCACCTTCTTACCATTGAATTTGGTCTTCACCAGCTCGGAAGTCTTTTCAGAGATAGGTTTCAAGCCTTCGATGAAGAGGGAAGTGATGCGGGGGATAAGCTCCATTACGGCACCCATCGTGATACCCAGGAAGAGCACTTTCTTGATGTCCAGCTGTGCAGCCCATCCGATGAGCATACCTACGATAACACCCAGTACGAGCGGCTCGCCTATTACGCCAAATTTTTTCTTCATGCCGTCGGCGTCAATGTCCAGCTTGGAAAAGCCGGGTATCTTGTCCAGCGCCTTGTTGATGAGGATGGCAAAAGGAACGAAGCTTTGGCAGAAAGGTTGGGGAATGGAGATACCGTTCAGGTCATAATATTTTTGGAATTTCTCGGCTGTGAGGTCGGCACATACCAGTGTGATGACATAGCAGATGATGGCTGCAAAGTAGCCCCATGCTAGGCTTTCGCCCATAACGAAGTAGGCTACAGCGCCGATGAAGGCAAAATGCCAGTAGTTCCACAAGTCAATGTTCACGGTACGAGTGGTCTTGGTAATAAGCATCAGCAGGTTTATGCCCAGACAGATGGGGATGATCAGTGCACCTACGGCCGTGTTGTAGGCCACGGCAGCTGCGGCAGGCCAACCCATGTCGAAAACGTTCAGCTGCAGGTGGTAGAGGTCGGAAATGGCTTTCAGGGGATTGTCGAAGTTGGTAGTCAGCAAGGCGGTAACTACACCCAGGCCCACGAAACCGACTCCTACGCAAAGGCCCGATTTCAGTGCCTTTCCAAATTTCATCCCAATACACAAACCAATAATTGTAAAGATAATAGGCATCATGACCGATGCTCCAAGGCTAATGATATAGCCGAAAACTTGTTCCATTCTCTTTTGTTTTTGATTATGATTAAATTTATGTTTTACAAGAATCTATATGAAATTTCGGTGTCAAATTTAGCTCTTTTATTCATTATTCAAAAAAGAAATTCTTTAATTATTGGAAAAAAGGACGATTTTATACCTTTTTTGTCGTTTGCGTGCACAAAAATGCTCGTTTCCGTGCACGAAAACCAAATAATGCACTAACTAGGACAAAAAAGTGCACATGTTTTCAACGTAAAAAGCGTATTTTTGTTTCCTGATAAAATTCGAGTCTAAATACAAATTGAACTACTGATCTCATGAAGAAAGAATCGATTATCCGTTTCATCGTTTCGGGGATGTTGTGCTTTGCTTCAGTTTTTGCAGAAGCGCAAAATGTAAAGATTGACCAACCTTGGTCGGTCCGTATGGCCGAGTCGGAAATGATACGCTGGCCGGAGTCTTGGCAGCTCGATTTCCAGCCGAAGCTGAAGTGGGATTATTGTCATGGGTTGGAGCTTCAGGCCATGCTCGACGTGTACGACCGCTATGGCAACAAGAAGTTTTATGACTATGCCTTGGCATACGCCGATACGATGGTCAACGCCGACGGCACCATCAAGAAATATAAGCTGGAAGAGTATAGCCTTGATCGTGTGAATTCGGGGAAAATCCTTTTCCGCATCTATGAACAAACCAAAGATGTGAAGTACAAGAAAGCATTGGACTTGCTTCGAAGCCAGTTCGATGGACAACCGCGCAATGCCGATGGAGGTTTCTGGCACAAGAAGGTCTATCCGAACCAAGTGTGGCTCGACGGCGTGTATATGGGGGCTCCCTTCTATGCCGAATATGCCTGTCGCAACAATGAAGTGGATGCTTATCAGGACGTGGTCAACCAGTTCTTGATGGCTGCCCGCCATACGTACGACCCTCAGACGGATCTGTTCAAACATGCCTGCGACGTCAGCCGCAAGGAGCGTTGGGCCGACTCTGTGACAGGTCGTTCGTTGCATAGCTGGGGGCGTGCCATGGGATGGTATGCTATGGCTTTTGTCGATGCGCTCGACTTTATTCCTGTCCACGAGGCGGGGCGTGACTCGATGCTTGTTGTGCTCAATCAGTTGGCTTCGCAAATCAAGCGCCTGCAGGATGAAGAAACTGGTTTGTGGTATCAGGTGCTGGACAAGAGTGGCGAGCCGGGCAATTATTTGGAGTCTTCCTGTTCGGCCATGTTTGTCTATTCGCTCTTCAAGGCGGTGCGCAAAGGGTATGTAGACAAGTCGTATCTGAAAGTGGCACTGAAAGGCTATCAAGGTATCCTGGACCATTTCATCGAAGTGGACGAGAGGGGGCTGGTCAGCATCACCAAAGCCTGTGCAGTGGCTGGCTTGGGCGGAAAGAACTACCGCTTGGGCGACTACGACTATTATATCCATGAACAGGTGCGCGACAACGATCCGAAGGCGGTAGGCCCTTTCATCCTTGCCAGCCTTGAATGGGAACATTTGCAGGACGTAAAAGAAATTGTTAGCCAAGAATAAAAGAGAGGAAACCAGATGAAAAACTATTTGTATGTCGTGTGGACGATATTGATTCTTGCAGCTGCTTCCATGCAGGTTCAGGCTGCCGGACAGTGGAAAGATACGCTGGTAGTAGCGCGCGACGGTACGGGTGACTATCGCACCCTGACTGAAGCGATGGAGGGTATCCGCGCCTTTATGGATTATAAAGTGACGGTACTTATCAAGAACGGCGTGTATAAGGAGAAAGTGATTGTCCCCTCGTGGTTGCAAAATGTGGACTTCGTCGGCGAGGGTGCGGAAGGCACTGTCATCACCTACGACGACCATGCCAACATCAACAAGATGGGCACTTTCCGCACCTATACGCTGAAGGTAGAGGGAAATGACATCACCTTCCGCAACCTGACCATCGAGAACAATGCTGCGCAACTTGGTCAGGCCGTAGCGCTCCATACGGAGGGCGACCGCCTGGTATTTGTCAATTGTCGCCTCTTAGGCAATCAGGACACGGTCTATACAGGGGTGGCAGGCACGCGTCTCTATTTTCTGAACTGCTATATCGAGGGGACGACCGATTTCATTTTCGGTCCTTCGACAGCTTTGTTCGAAGCTTGTGTTATCCATAGCAAGCGCAATTCTTATATTACAGCTGCTTCTACGCCTGCCAATGTGGCGGTAGGATATGTCTTTCGAGATTGCAAACTGACGGCTGTCGAAGGGGTGGACAAGGTTTATCTGGGCCGTCCCTGGCGTCCCTATGCGGCAACGGTCTTTATCGGATGCGACATGGGGAAGCATATCTACCCTGCCGGTTGGGACAACTGGCGCAACGCCGAGAACGAAAAGACTGCCCGCTATGCCGAATACGGCAACAAGGGAAAAGGGGCGGAGTTGGCAGGTCGTGTGAAGTGGGCAAGGGCATTGACGTCCGAAGAAGCGGCCCGCTATGCCGACTGGGCGTACGTCTTCGGCCTTTGTAGCGATTGGCAACCTGCTGATGCGCCTGTGAAGCCTTGATTTTTCTCCAACTGGGATTTGTTTTTTCTCTAATTAGGAAATAATTTTTTGCTAACTGATTAAAATAATAACATGATGAAAACAAAATTGACCATACTGCTGGGCTTGCTCCTGATGTTTTCGGCCTTTACGTCGGAAAAGCAAGTCATTACCATTTTTACCATCGGCGACTCCACGATGGCTAATAAGCCGCTGGAGGGCGGAAACCCTGAGCGTGGATGGGGGCAGATGCTCTCCCGCTACTTCTCGGAAGAGATTGTGATAGACAACCATGCCGTCAACGGACGCAGTTCGAAGAGCTTTATCGACGAAGGCCGCTGGGACAAGGTGTTGGCGAAACTGAAAAAAGGCGACTACGTGTTCATTCAGTTCGGACACAACGACGAGAAGCCCGACGAAAAACGCCATACCGACCCTGGTACGACTTTCGATGCCAACCTGAAACGTTTCGTCGAGGAAGCCCGTGCCAAGGGTGCTATCCCTGTTCTGTTCAACTCCATCGTCCGCCGTAATTTTGGCAAAGCCGATGCCGATGCCGTAGCGAAGGCTGTTGTTCAGGACGACATTCGCGAGGGTATTGATCCCAATGCCCCCCAAGCAGAAGTGAAAACAGGTGCCCGACTGATTGATACCCACGGGGCTTATCTGGATTCGCCACGCAACGTGGCTCGCGAGCTGGAGGTACCTTTTGTAGACCTCAATCGTGTCACTCACAACCTGGTGGAGCAGATGGGGCCCGAAGCTTCCAAACAACTCTTCGTGTGGGTGGCTCCCAACACAGTGCCCGCCCTGCCCAAGGGACGCGAGGACAATACGCACCTGAATGTCCGCGGAGCCGCGACCGTCGCCTGGCTGGCCGTGCAGGAGGTAATCAAGGTAGTGCCCGCGTTGAAACCCTATGTCAGACATTACGACTTCGTGGTGGCCAAAGACGGTTCGGGCGATTTCTTCTCCGTACAGGAGGCCATCAATGCCGTGCCCGACTTCCGCAAGAATGTCCGCACCACCATTCTTGTCAAGCGAGGCGTTTATAAAGAAAAGATTGTGATACCCGCCAGCAAGATAAACCTCTCGCTGACAGGCGAAGACGGCGCCGTCCTTTCCTACGACGACTATGCCGACAAATTGAACCGCTTCGGAGAGAAGACAGGTACGTCGGGCTCCGCTTCCTGCTATATCTATGCTCCCGACTTCTATGCCGAGAACCTTACCTTCGAGAATACCTCAGGGCCTGTAGGGCAGGCCGTCGCCTGCTTCGTCAGTGCCGACCGTGCCTATTTTAAGAACTGTCGCTTCCTGGGCTGGCAAGACACGCTCTACACTTATGGGAAGGGTTGCCGCCAATATTACGAGGATTGCTACATCGAAGGAACGGTAGACTTCATCTTCGGATGGTCTACGGCCGTCTTCAACCGTTGCCACATCCATAGCAAGACGAAAGGCTACGTCACGGCTCCCTCTACCGACCAGGGACAGAAGTACGGCTACGTCTTCTACGATTGCCGCCTGACGGCTGATGAGGGCGTGACCGATGTCTACCTGTCGCGTCCCTGGCGCCCCTATGCACAAGCTGTGTTTGTACGTTGCGACTTGGGCGGCCACATTCTGCCTGCAGGATGGAACAACTGGGGAAAGGAGTCGAACGAAAAGACAGCTTTCTATGCCGAATATCAGAATCGTGGAGCGGGAGCCAATCCCCAGGCACGCGCTCCCTTCTCGCATCAGTTGCACAGCTTGGAAGGATATGCCATGGAGGACGTTTTGGCAGGTACGGACGGTTGGAATCCGATGAAGAACGGAAACGCCCTGCTGGACATCAAACGCTGACGGCATAAGTCGTTTCGTTTCAGCCGAAAAGAAACTATGTTTTAGCAGGTGGAAAGCACTGCTTTGTGGGTAGGAAAAGGCACTTTTACGATTGTAAGGGTGCCTTTTCCTATGATGAGCCGTTTGCTTGCGAGGCTTAGGGCTTCAGCCAGCGGTCGAAAAACTCCAGCGTTTCTTTCTGCATCTCCTTGTTGAAGAAGTGCTTTTCGTCCCATAGCTTTGTCACGAGGTGGTCGGATGCTCCTTGGCTTTTCCACACGGCTTCCATCTCCCGATAAGCCTCTTTTACGCCCTCTATGGGGAAAAGCTTGTCGCGCGTGCCGTTAAAGAAAAGAGTCGGCTTGGGGCAGGCGATGCTGGCCACGTGTGGATAGTCCAGGTAGCGGCGCAGGGCGGGTATCAGCATGGCGTAGGCCGATCCGCCCTTGTTTTGGTTGTTGGTCAGGGTCATGAGATGTTCGGTGGTGTTCATCCAGCAGATGGAGGCCGATGCACGGACGACGTCGGTCAGGGCAGCCAGCATCCACGAACGGTAGGCCCCCATTGAGAAGCCCAGGCTGCCTACGCGCTTCTTGTCTACAAAGGGCAGGGAGGCCAGGAACTCGGCGCTTCGCATGTCGTCCACGTTGATGAAGGCGCCCCACGAAGCACCCATCTGCAGGAAGTTGGACGCCAAAGCCTGCTGGGCATCGTAGCTTGTCCCTTCCTTTCGGCCGCGCTCGCCCCAAAAGAGGGCGTCTACGGCCAGCACGACATAGCCGTGTCGGGCCAGGTAGTCGCCTACGTATTGTCCGTCATAGCATTGTCTGGCCCATTGGTCGGCATCCTCCATGACCTCGGGCGCGACGTGGAAGGGACGTACCATCTTTTCCTTTCCGATAGAGAAGTGGGCGCCATGGTCGTGTAGCAGAACGATGGCGGGGAACGGTCCTTTGCCTTCAGGAACAAGCAGGTAGGCAGGGACGCGGCTCCATTCGGAGAGGTTGAAGCGTATCTTGCGGGCTTCGTAGCCATCGCGTTGTTCACGGTCGGTCACTTCCATGGCATACGCCTTGGGGGCGGGTTGGAGGTTCTGCATGCATTCGGCCAGCACGTGGTGTGCCTGTGCTTTCCATTTCGCAAAGTCTTTTTCTTCCGCCTTTCCCCATGCCAGGGGGTAGGTGAGCTGTTGTTTCATCTGTTGGTAGAAGACGGGCATGTTGCCGGTCACTTCGTAGGCTGTGCTGTCCGTCTGTGCGGAAGCGGTTGAAAAGCTCAGGAGGGAGGCGAACAACAGGGGAAGAAGTTTGTGTTTCATATTTGTGAGAGTTTTTTCGTGTGACAAAAATAAAGTTTTTTTCATGAAATCCTTATATTTGCATCCATATATATTCGCGGATACTATGAAGCAAAGGTTATTATATCTGATACTGGCCGTTTTGTCGGCCTCCTTCTTGAAAGCACAGCCAGAGGGCTCTTTTACGCATTATTCGTCGGATGATGGTTTGTCCGAAAACACTGTCATGGACATGTTGCAGGACAGTCGTGGCAACATGTGGTTCTCCACTTGGAATGGCATCAACAAGTTCGACGGCTATACTTTCAAAACGTACAAAGCGCGTCAGGACAATCAGATCGCTTTGACCAGTAATCGGATGGACCACATGGAGCAAGACCGTTATGGCTTTATCTGGGTTCAGACCTATGACGATCGGGCTTTCCGCTTCGATCCTCGTACGGAAGTTTTCGAATCTGTACCGACCGAAGGTGAGCCTGGCAGTCAGATGGCCGTTTCGTCCATCAAGGTGTTGGCAGACGGTACGGTTTGGTTGTTGAGCGGACGTGAAGGCGCGCTTCGTGTGACAACCGACTCTGTGAACTATCGGCTGACTACCACTTGGTATTCATCGACGTCGGAAGGGTTGCAGCTTTCTCACGTATTTGACGTTTGTCGTACGGATAGTTGCGAATGGGTTCTTTCGGATAATGGCTTGGGATGTTTCAGCCCAGGTTCGTCGATACCGACCGTTTATTTTGAAAATGGTGGTAGCAGGCAAAAACAGGGTTTCTATGCCATGGAAGATTGTGGCGACTATCTTCTTTTTGGTTCGGACAATGGTACCGTCTGGGGCTATCAGAAGCATACAAAGACGTTCAAGCCTGTTCAGCTCGATGCTGTTTCACGCATCAGTGGCATTAAATGTCTGAAGAAACTTTCGCAAGTCGTTGTTTCGACTCTTTCCGACGGCTTTTTTGTTTATACCCTGTCTACAGGCGAAGTGAGCCATTATTCGGCGGACAGTTTACCTCCTGAGAAGATAAAGGCAATTTATAGGGATTCGTCCGATGAAATCTGGTTTGAACAGGACGTTGTGGGCGAAGTGGCCCATTTCAATCCTTATACCCGTAAGCTGAAGTGTGAGAAAGTGTATGCCGAACCTACCAATACCGACCGTTCACGTCCGGCTTTCCATATCCATGAAGACATCTTCGGCATGTTGTGGGTGCATCCTTATGGAGGAGGTTTTTCTTATTTCGATCGTAAAAACAACTGCCTGCGTCCGTTTTACAACAGCATGACGGGCGAGAACTGGCGTTTTTCCAACAAGATACATTCTGCCTTCTCCGACCGTCAGGGCAATTTGTGGATGTGTACCCATTCCAAGGGGTTGGAAAAGGTGACGTTTCGTACGGAGCGTTTTCATCTGCTGTTTCTGGTCAATCATTCCTACGAATCTTTGAGTAACGAAGTGCGCGCGCTTTGTGAGGATAAGGACGGCAACATGTGGGTCGGGCTGAAGGACGGCATGCTGCGTGTGTATGACAGAAATAGGAATGAGATAGGTTATCTGACAGAAGCAGGTACGGTAGCTAAGAGTGGAAAGCCCCTGTTTGGCAATACCTATTACGTCATGCAGGACAGTAAAGGCAATCTTTGGATAGCGACGAAGGGAGCAGGAGTGGTGAAAGCTGAACCCATGCCAGGAAAGCTTCGTTATAAGCTGACACGCTACCGTTATAGTGCCGACGATGTCTACAGCCTGTCGGACGACAACGTCTATTGCATCTATGAAGATCGCCAGGGGCGTATCTGGATGGCAACATTTGCCAATGGCGTCAGCTATCTGACTCGCGATGCCGAAGGGAAGGAAATTTTCATCAGCCATCGCAACAATCTGAAAAATTTCCCCATCAAGTACTGTAGCAAAGTACGTTGCATTACGGGCGACTCGAAAGGACATCTTTGGATAGGTACTACCGTAGGCTTGCTAATGGTAAACGATGGTTTTGAGCGTCCTGAAGATGCGCGATTTTATCATTATCTGCGTGCGCCTGAGAAAGCTAATGCATTGAGCAATAATGATATCCATTGGATTAAACCTACACGGAAGGGAGAACTGTATGTGGCTACTTTCGGAGGAGGGCTAAATCAATTGGTCGATTTGAACGATGGCGGTCAGGCTCGTTTTAAGGCATATACTGTACGTGACGGACTTCCTTCGGACATTCTGCTTTCCATCCAAGAAGACAAGAAAGGACAGTTGTGGATCAGCACGGAGAACGGTTTGAGTAAATTTACTCCCGATCTGGAGCGTTTTGAAAACTTTCAGAACAAGTATAGCAACTCCAGTATTCGTTTCAGTGAGGCTGCTTCGGCGTATGCATCCGATGGAGATATGCTGTTTGGAACCAATCATGGCATTTTTTATTTCAACCCCGATTCCATCCAGAAGAGTATTTACGTGCCTCCCATTGTCCTGTCACAATTGCTATTGGCCAATGAACGGGTTTCTCCAGGGGAACATTCGTTGTTGAAGCGTACGCTCGACGCTGTGGACGAATTGCAGTTATCTCATAGAGAGAATATCTTTACGATCCAATATGCAGCCTTGGATTTTACAGCTCCTTCAGATATCCAATATGCTTACATGCTGGATGGTTTCGAGAAAACGTGGAATTACGTGGGAAAGCAACGGACGGCTACTTATACCAACTTGCCCAAGGGCCACTATGTGTTTAAGGTTCGTTCGACCAACGCAGATGGTGTGTGGTCCGACAATATACGTACGTTGGATATCGAGGTACTTCCTTCTTTTTGGGAGACTCCCTTTGCCTATTTCCTGTACGTGTTTTTCCTCCTGTTGATTATGGTGACGGCGGTATATATTCTGTTTACCATCTACCGACTGAAACACAAGGTGGTGATGGAGCAACAGTTGACTAATATGAAGCTGCGTTTCTTCACTGATATTTCGCACGAGTTGCGCACTCCCCTGACGTTGATATCCGGACCGCTGGAATATGTATTGGAAAATACCGCTTTGCCTGCTGATGCCAGAGAACAATTGATGGTAGTCGAGCGGAACTCCAATCGTATGTTGCGTCTGATAAATCAAATATTAGACTTCCGTAAGATTCAGAATAAGAAGATGAAGATGCGAGTCCAACATGTAGAAGTTGTGGGTTATACTCGTAAGATCATGGAAAATTTCGAGGCGCTGGCCGAGGAACACCACATCGATTTCTTGTTCGAAACAGAAAAGGAAGCGATTTATCTGTGGGTGGATATCGATAAGTATGAAAAGATTGTCTATAATCTTTTGTCGAATGCCTTTAAATATACTCCTGAGGGGAAAATGATTACGGTGTTTGTGCGTGAGAATGAACAGACAGTGTCTGTTGGCGTTCAGGATCAGGGTATAGGAATTGCAGAAAACAAAAAGAAATCTTTGTTTGTCCGTTTTGAAAATCTGGTGGATACCAATCTGTTTAACCAATCCAGTTCGGGTATTGGCTTGTCCTTGGTACGCGAGCTGGTGGAGATGCACAAAGCAAGCATTTCTGTAGATAGTAAGCTGGGCGAAGGCAGTTGCTTCCGAGTTGATTTTCTGAAAGGAAGGGAACATTATGACGAAACGGTAGAGATTTTGCAGAGCGATCTGAACGTATCTGGAGTAGATTCTCCATCGGTTACAATGTCAGAATCCCACGCTTCGCATGAAGATGTACATCCTGAAGAGGGAGATCTGTCGTCGGTAAAGAGTCTGATGCTGCTGGTTGAAGACAATGCGGAATTGCGTTTGTTCCTTCGCAGCATTTTTGCATCCGATTATCGGGTTGTGGAAGCTGCGAATGGGGTAGAAGGTTTTGACAAAGCTTTGAATCTGGTGCCGGATATTATCATTAGCGATGTCATGATGCCCGAGAAAGACGGTCTTGAGATGATGAAGGAATTGCGTAGTGAAATGACTACCAGCCATATTCCAATGATCCTGCTTACAGCTAAGACGGCTATAGAAAGTAAATTGGAGGGCTTGGAGTATGGTGCCGATGATTATATTACGAAACCTTTCAGTGCCACTTATCTGAAAGCTCGTGTGAAGAATATCCTGCTTCGCAGGCAGAAACTTCAGGAGCTGTATCGCGAACAGTTGATGAATGCCGGAAGCATGATGTCGGTGGAAGAAGTGCACGAAGAGGAGAAGGTTCCTGATATGTCGCCCAACGATCGTAAGTTTATGGATAAGCTGATGGAACTGATGGAGAAGAACATGGATAACGGTGACTTGATCGTCGATGACTTGGTACAGCACATGGCAGTGAGCCGTTCGGTTTTCTTCAAGAAACTGAAAACGCTTACAGGTCTGGCTCCTGTAGAATTTATCAAGGAAGTGCGTATTAATCGTGCTGTTCAGCTCATAGAAACAGGTGAGTTTTCCATGACTCAGATTGCGTATATGGTTGGCATCAATGATCCCCGTTACTTCAGCAAGTGTTTCAAGCAGAAGATGGGGATGACGCCGACAGAATATAAGGAAGCAAGAAGAAAAAAACAGAATTGATTTCTTGAACCGCACTTTTGCAGGGAGCATGTGCTCAATGGTTCGGTTTTTGTTTTTATTACGATGTAAGAAGAATTTACTGTTGGATTCAAGAGCGCATCAAGATGGTAAATGCTTCGATTTAAGAATTTTGTCATTCTGTGAATAATGTAATTTTTTATCTTATTTCTGATAATATACTGTATATCAATGATAAGACAGGGCCCTTTGGTGAGATTTTTTAAGCTCAACGCTCACGACCGCCACTATGGACCCCTTGTCGAGAGAGAAAAATTTTATAAAAAGTTAAAATGTAAAATATAATAACTGTATTGGGACTAGTAAATGTTCCACAGATATACAAGGAAAGGTGAGATTATCATATCTCGGCTGTCTTCACACTGCGTTGTTTTTATTGAAAAATCTTGCATCTGATTCTTGCAGAATAGACAGTGAAAATAGCCTAAAACGGCTTGAGAGATTGTTTGGCTCGACAGGGCGTCCAAGGGATAAACGTGAGCGTTGAGCTTAAAATTATCATACACTTGGCGGTCTCTGTTATAGTCCATATGAATTCCGTAACTATCTACTTTAGCGCGCTAAACACCCACTTTAGTGACGTAACTATGGACTTGAGGAAAAGTACGACGATAGTTGGACTTTACAGGCTATGCAGGTATGCCCATGACGGGTAACTTGCTATTTTCTGGTTTTGTTTCGAATTCATGTGTTTTATATACTCCTACTATTAAAACAAAAGTCCTGATAACTGATTGAAGTTATCAGGACTTTGTGTTATGTAGATATCAGATTATCAATACCAGCGTGGGTCACCAACTTGATAATAGATCATGTCTTCATTGCTGATGGTGAAATCACCGTTTGCAGCATCTGCAAAACCTGGATCAGATTCAGTGGCTACTGCAGAATGATCATCTTTATATAAACTAGCCCACAGGTTCGGACAATTGTAGTAATAGTTGTTACTGTATTGTGCACTTGCCTTGAATTTGGAAGTTCTGCCCCACGTACCAGACTCTGTAGCACTTGGGTTGGCAGTTCCTATTCCATAGAACAGACAGTTTTTAACGGTAAGAAGACTGCTTTCGTCGGTCTTGTCCATTTGGAAGAGACCACTGTTGTTCGAATTGTCCAACGTACAGATATTGTAGAAAGTACAGTTCTGGAAGGTGATGTTCATGGTGTTTGCCACCTGGCAACGGAGCAATGTTCTGATTCCGTTGCTGATGGTCGTATTGCTGACTGTAAGTGTTTGTAATGCTCCTCCACGGAGGTCAAATCCGTCACCTCCTCCATCGTCTATACCGTCAATAATACAATTGTTGATGAGGATATTCCCAAATGTACCCTTGGCATTGTTATACATGATATGCTTGCCCATGTTCCGTATTTCACATCCTTCGATAGTTAGTGTTCCTACATTGGCTTGTTCACTTTTCAGCTCCAGGATGTTATCGATATCACCCTGTCCATCAAAAATGAGGTTGGTCAATGTTAATGAACTGATAGCCGATCCGATAATGAAGCGACCATGGATGGTGGGTTTGTTGGTTGGAGTAGAAGCAATGGCAATCGCTTTCGATAGGGTATAGTCTCCCAGTTCATAAGTACTTCCTGTTAAGAAGAGTCCTTCGCCGTTATCTGCTTCAATGGCCGCAATCAGGTCGTCGCCTTCTCCTACCAGTGTCATACCACCGGTATCAATGGATGTTGTAAATTCAATCGTACCACGTGTACGATTGTCCAATGTCAGGACGGCCTTGTATTTTGTTTCAGGGGTTAATCCTTCAATCGTGGCATATCCGTTGGCTATGTCTTCAGCCGTAACCGAATAAGTGACGGAAGCCGCTGTACTACCTGCTTGGGTCGGTGTTACAGTAATGGTGCTGGCTTCTTCACCGGCAATCCAACGTAAGATGACCGATGTAGCTGTAATGTCAGCATCACTGACAGCTTGGAATATCTGTTCCGATTCAGTTGTGAATACGGTTGTAGTCCAGTTGGACTCTTTAGTTTCACCTACCGCTTTGATGCGGAAAGAATAGGTGGTCTCGCCAGCCAGTCCAGTTATGATATATGGATTTTCCTTGATGTCCGTATAGGTCTCTGTAGCCGTACCCTCGCAAGTCATGCTGGGATCGTTGGCAAATAATTCAATGGTGTAGGACTGGGCGTCGGCATCTGAAAGACATTCCCAGCTGGCACGGATGTTGGTACGGTCCTGAATGCGTATTTCCAATTCTGTCGGTGCAAACAGACGGTCGTACTCAACGCTCGTCAGTTCTTCTGCTTCGTCATCGCAGGAGACGGCAGTGAATGCTAAGGCGCACATGCCCAATGTATAACTGATTTGTTTTAATATCTTATTCATAATGTTTCGTTATTAAAATAGAGTGAATGATTAATAACCGTAGTAGTTCGTTAACTGACCGTTGCTACCATCGATAAATACTTTCCAGATAGGCCAGAACATCTTTTCATTGGGGTCATTGACGTAAAGGTAGTCAATATAACGTTGGATACGCGTATTGTTTTCTAAGATGTTCTTGTTTGCTTCGTCATCGCTGCCACTTCCTTCTTCACGGAAGACGAACCAGTAGGAACTTTCGGCAAAATTCTCTTTTCCATAGTCATCTGTATCGCCGGCTTCTAAACCATAGACTGTATATCCGTCTGCATCTGTAGGAGCGGCATCCAATCCTTCATTATAGTAAATCTTGGCGGGGTAGCTGGAATATTCTCCAGTACGTTTGGCCAGACGTTCTATTTTGGCTTTCGTTTCTGCCAGAGCATTGCTTAACTGACCCCAGCGCATCAGGTCTACTTTGCGGACAGCTTCTCCAGCAAATTCGAATTTGCGCTGGTCCATAATCTCTTGTTGGAAAGCGTCCTGGCTGGCTGTAGCGTTGCTGAGGATGGCTGAAACTTTGTCGGAAGGATAAGCACGGTTCAAGACTGGTTGCATGTATTGGCCTGCGTTGCTGGGACCGTTCAGCATGTTTTCGGCTTCAGCAGCCATCAGGTAGATGTCTGCATAACGCATTACTTGGAAGTTGATACCATCGTCATTTGTTGAGGTCACAATACGTTTCATCCATTCGAAACGGAGTTTGCCAAAGCTCCAACCGCCACCAGAAGTTCCGCTGATGGTTTTGTTGGAGGTTACTTTGTCACCATTCCAAGTATAAGGCAAGCAAGTGATGTCGCGGCGTACATCGTCTTTGTCAAAATCATACCACAAGGTAGGAGTCGGACCGTTGATGCCACCTTTGGCCAGCTTGGTCCATTGGTCTACTTCGGAGTGTTTACCTCCCCAAGTGTAGAGTACACGGCCACGACCACTGGCGAAAGGAATTTCGTAAATGGATTCCTGTCCTGCAGATACATTCTCCTCACATAAGTTGCGGAAGTTCTGTTCGAACGATCCCAGTTGGTTACAACCTCGGTTGATGATGCTTGTACATTCGTCCAATGCAATTTGGTACATGCTGCGGCGTTCCGTTTCATCTTGTATATTATAGCGTAAACCTTCACTGGGCCATTGGGAATAACCTGCTAAGAACAGGGCTACGCGGGCTCGCAGACCTTTAGCAAAAGCCTTACTGCAACGCTCGACAGAAGTTGTGTAGCTGTTTTCGTTCGGCCATCCCAAATAATCTTCTGCCAACAGCAGATCATCCAATACTTTCTTCAGTACTGTTACACGGTCGGTGCGAGGCAGGTAGAGTGTTTCTGAGGTATTGGGCTCGAAGCGATAGGGTACGTCTCCCCAGGCTTTTACCAAATCGAAGTAGATGAAGCTGCGAAGTGTCAGTAGTTCACCATAAAGTTGAGCCATGTTGGCATTGGTCAAGTCGGCATTTTCTTTCATGCCTTCAATTGCTTTATTGGCACGTTCGATACCTTCGTACATGTAGTTCCACGCATTGTTAGTGGTGTTCATGTACGTATTATCCGCACTGGCGGAATAAACGGCCAGGGATATTTCCTTGTCTGTGTATGGATCTTTGGAATCGTCAGCATAGTTATTGTATATTTCACAATCGGTGTTGATACCGAAATAGGGAATATAGCGGCCGCGATAGGAATTGGTTTGGCCGAATGATTCGTGGATGGCCATAACTGCTGCGTCTGCCAGACCTTCGGTTGAGAAGATTAAGTCTGGACTCAAGGTTGACTTGGCCGGCGCCTCCAAGTCGCAGGAGGTAATGGTGAGCATGCCGCTGGCGAACAAGCTGAGAATATATGCTAATTTTTTCATTATCAAATATGATTTGAGTAGTTATTAGAAATTAATGTTTACACCGATAACCCATTGACGGCTCTTGGGATATGCCGAGTAGTCTACACCTGGAGTCAGGTTCGTGCGACGCATGGTAGATACTTCTGGATCGAAACCTGAATAGTTTGTGAGGCAGAACAGGTTGTAGGCGGTAGCGTAAAAGCGAAGATTGCTGATGTGTATCTTCTTCAACAAGCTTTGAGGCAACGTATAACCTACAGTCAAGGTGTTAAGGCGCAAGAATGAACCGTCTTCTACGTAGTAGTCAGTCAGGACATATTTACTAGTGTAAGGCGACCACATTGTAGTGTTGGTGTTCAGAGCTGCTAGGGCATCTGCGTTGTTCCAATCCAAGAAGTTACCGTTGGCATCCACGTTGGTCCAGCGTGAGCCGGAAGCCATGGTAGAAATCAGGTTACGGTACTGGTATTTGGATGTCTGAGTGTATTCAATGGCATTGGCATTGTACACGTCGTTGCCGATGCTGAAGTTGAAGTTGGCACTCAAGTCGAAGCCATACAGGCGTGCATTGATGTTGAAACCTCCGATTGCATCTGGATTAGTGTCACCGATAATCTGACGGTCGGCTGAAGTGATGGAGCCAGTCTTTTCTGCTTTGGTTTCTTTAAGTTTCATGGAGCCTGGACGAACGGCGCCGATGATACCGCTGGCATCTGCTACTCCTTCTTTCAATACCCAAGTACCGGCAGCTTGTGAAGCGGCGATGTCAAAGTCGGATACTTCATAGCGGCCATCGCTGACGTACCCCCAAATCTGTCCGATAGGTTCGCCGGTCTTGATGACGAAGTCTTGATCGATTTCAGTGGAAGCCCATTGGGTGGCAATGTTGTCAATGGACTGGAGGTCGCCTAATGATACTACTTTGTTCTTGTTGACGGAAATGTTGGCGCCAAGGCTTAAACCGAAGTTCTTCTTGTTGACAGCTGTATAGTTGATGGTGAATTCGAAACCGCGGTTTTGAGTCTCACCCATGTTGCGGTACTGATATGTGTATCCGGTTCCTGATACAGGATATTCGATCAAAAGGTCTTTTGTGTTGTTCCAATAACCTTCAATGGTACCGTTGATACGACCTCCGAGGAAGCTGTAGTCCAAACCGAGGTTGCGTGTGTAGGTGGTTTCCCATTTCAGATTAGGATTGGCCATTGTGGCTGTAGCGGCCAAGATGTTTTCGTAACCATTAATCCACGGAGTCGTTGTGAATTGATAACTTTGGTTGATTACGTCGGCAGGAATGTTGTTGTTACCGGCAGTACCATAGCTGAAACGTAATTTTAAATCATCCAGCCAGTTACGTGTTCCTTCCATAAACGGTTCCGAAGAAATACGCCATGCTACGGCAGCTGAAGGGAAGAACCCCCAGCGGTTACCGTCGGCGAACTTGGAAGAACCATCAGCACGGAAGGTGGCGCTTACAAGGTATTTGCTGTCATAGTCGTAGTTGACACGGGCGAAGTAAGAGAGAAGAATGTCGTCTGGATCATAAAAGTTTTCAATTTCTTGCGGAGACGTACCTGCCATGTTGGTCAGTTTCCAAGCATCATTGGAGGTCACCCAGTCGGGGAAACCTACAACTACATTGGTCAGTAATTCGTTTTTCTCCAAAACATATTCATGGCCAACCAGCGCATTGAGATGATGCAGGCTGCCTTTTTCGAACAGTTTTTCGAAATCATAGTTCAATGTATTGGTATTGCGGATTTTTGTGCGATATTGTTTAGTCAGTTCGATAGCAGGTTTACCTTGGTCTTCTGCTGGCACGTTGTTGCGCACATAATAAGTGGTAGTTCCGTAGAAACGGTCTCTGTCATATTTGTAGGTGTCGTAACCCAGTTCAGTCTTGAACTTTAGGTTGTCGATGATTTCCCAAGTAACGGCGCCTGCCATGTTCAGCTGAGTGCGGAAGCGGCGTTCGTCGTTGTCGCGTAAGGCGGTCAGCGGATTGTAGAAGGAAGAATTAGTCCCGTCATCGTCACCTGAGTCAGATACACCTTCTACAGGGAACGGAGTGTATTGTACAGCATAACGCAGACGCTTGTCCGTGTTCAACGTACTGCTTGTCTCGTTGGCGCCAGCGCCGTTGATTTTGGTCTTTGACCAACGAGCTTGTAAATCTACTGAGATGCGTTTGTTGATTTTTCCATTCAGCTTCAGGCTCAGATTGTCGCGCTTAAAGTTAGACATCTGCATGATGGCCTTGTCGTCCATGTGAGCATAATTGAAGGCGTATTTCACTTTGTCGCTACCCCCATTTATGCTGACGTTGTGGTTGAATGTATGTCCTGTGCGGCCGAAAGTCAGGTCTTGCCAGTCGTTTGTTGCTACGTTGTCATACAAATCAATGTCATTGTATCCGCCGAAGTGTTCTTCATAGCTTTCTACGTTGCCCAAAATATTGGCCAGTTCGTATTGCCATTCAGCGTAGTCGCGGGCACTGAGTACGTCCAGTGTCTTGGCTACTTTCTTCCAGCTGTAATAAGCGTTGTAGCTGACATTTACTTTGCCTTCTTTACCTGATTTGGTGGTAACCAAGATAACGCCGTTGGCACCACGTGAACCATAGATGGCGGTAGAAGAAGCGTCTTTCAGTACAGTGATGTCTTCAATTTCAGAAGCAGGTATGTCGGAAATGGATTCTACGGGGAAGCCATCCACGATGTACAGAGGTTCATTGCTCTGTGTAATGGAGCCACCACCACGTACACGGATGCTCATTTCTGCATCGGGGGAACCTTCGGTTGTAGTGATTTGCACACCAGCCATTTTACCAGTCAAGGCTTCTGTGGCGTTGGCTACCGGTACAGCTGCCAGCACGTCAGAGTTGACCGTGGATACAGATCCCGTTAAATCTTTTTTCTTGACGGAGCCATAACCGATGACCACAACCTCTTCCAAGGCTTGGGCGTCGTCTTCCATAACGATGTCAATGGTTGTTTTACCCTTAACGGACACTTCTTGGGTGGTCATACCCACATAAGAGAATACAATGGTGGCATTCGATGGAACACTCAAGGTGTAGTTTCCGTCAATGTCTGTGATGGTACCATTACTGGTATTCCCTTTCTCAACTACAGAAGCACCGATGACGGTTTCTCCTGTTTTGTCTTTCACGGTACCTTTTACGGTTACGTTTTGCGCCGATACGCTGAGCGATATCAGGGCTACTAATAGGGTTAGTAGCGCGGTGCGCGTGGTTTTCATCTTGTTAGACATTCTTAGCATGTTATTAAATAAAAGAGTTAGTTTCTATTTAGTGTGGTCGAACACACTGTTAATACATCGCTGCAAATGTATAAGATTGTAAACGAGGGTATGTGGAATATTTGTTTTTAGGGTGGGAATTTTTGTTATGTATGTGGACTTTAAGAATATTCTCCCAGAAAACATGTTGGACAACATGTTTCTGGAAGTGAGAGGGTTGTTATAGCTTTGGCTCAGGCTAAAACGATGTTTTCGATGGCTTCTGTCGTGTCGACAATATGTTTCGGACAGAAGGCTTCCAATTCGGTGCGTGGACGGAAACCCCATGTGACACCACAGGCGGTGATATGGGCATTGAGGGCCGTCTGCATGTCGACACCCGAATCGCCTACGTAGAGGGTATCGTCGGGAGCGATGGAGGTCTGCTTCAGGATGTCGAAGACGATGGTAGGGTCGGGCTTGGTAGCTATTCCTTCACGCTGGCCATAGACGGCGGCGAAGCGGATGGTGGGAAAATAGTGGGCGACGAGCTTTTCGGTAGCCGACTGGTATTTGTTGGAGGCTACGGCCAACTGGACTTGGCGAGATTGGAGATGGGCCAGCAGCTCGAGGATGCCAGGGTAAGGACGGCTTTTGTCCGCATTGTGCTGGTCGTAGTAGGGAACGAAATGGCTACGGACTTTCAGGACGTTTTCTTCCGTCTTTTCTCCTTCGGGCAAGGCACGTTCGAAGAGCTTGTTGATGCCGTTGCCTACCATGAACTTGTAGGCGGCTTCCTCGTGGGTGGGGTAGCCCAAGGCCTCAAGGGCGTGGTTGGTGCTTTGCGCCAAGTCGGCGATGGTGTTCAGCAGGGTGCCGTCGAGGTCGAATATAACCAGTTCTTTCATCTTGTTTCCTCCTTCTGTTTCGTCTTTTTCTGCGCAAAAGTAGTATTTATTTCGATAGGGCGGTCGGGAGCGTGTGGAAAAAGCATTGTTTTACGAGGAAGAAAACGGCCTTTTCCTGTCCGTAAAACATAGTTTTGCGTGAAAAGGCCGATTTCCTTGTGTGGTGGTTAGGAAACCCCGCCTGTCAGGGAGTGATGCGGAACCAGTCGATGTCTGCCCATCCGCCGTCGTTTGTCTTGATGGCGGGGCGGGTGCAGAAGGTGCCTATCTTGGCGCCTATCCATTTGCCTTCCTTGGCTTGGAAGGGGTTGCCCAGCTTCTTGAAGTTCTTTCCGTTGAGGCTATAGCTGAAGTCACACATCACCACGAGGTCGTGACCACCTTCACTTTTGGCTATCTTTTGGCCGTCGCAACTGAACTTGACGCGCAGATAGATGGTCGGGTCGGTCAGGGGGACGGAGGCGTTGACCTGTTCGGGCGTGCCTTTTTCGGCTTTGGGGCACTCTACTTGCGAGAGTATCAGTCCTTTGTCCGTATTCTCAAGGATGAGGCCAGCGTAGTCGAGACCCATTACGACGAGGCCTGTGCGTTCGCCCTTGTACTTGCTGATGGGCTTGAACGTGAGCTTCATCGTGGCGGTGAAGTTCTTGGCAGGCGTCTTCTGAAGGAGCAAGTTGGCTACGTCCCACAGGTTTTTGCATTCCTTTACGACAGGGTAGGAGTAGAGGCGGACGAGGCTTTGGTCGCCGGCATAGTAGGCCCACTTCTCGTTGATGTTGGCGTGCCATTGCCATTGGGGCGAGAGGGTATAGCCGTCGAACTCGTCGCTCTCCTGTGGGGTGCAGACGGGGTAGGTCTTGCCCACGTTGGGCTTCTTGTGTGTCAATACAGGTTGGCCGCATCTGTCGCCGTCCTTGTCTTCTCCGATGACGGGCCATCCGTCCACCCACTTCATGGGTTGGAGGTGAACGAGGCGGCCATAAGCACCTACGTCCTGAAAGTGGAGGAACCAGTCTTCACCCGTCGGCGTGTCCACCCACGCGCCTTGATGGGGGCCGTTGACGGGCGTATCGCCTTGTGCCAGCACGGTTCTCCATTCATAGGGGCCGTAGACGTTCTTCGAACGGAGTACGACCTGCCAGCCCGTGGGCACGCCACCGGCGGGGTGGAAGATGTAGTAATAGTCGCCCTTCTTGTAGAACTTGGGGCCTTCGCATGTCTCGTGAGCCTCATGGCCGTCGAAGACGATGCGCGAGGGCGTGATGGCTTGCGTAGCTTCGGCATTCAGTTCGCAGATGGCGATGACGCTCTTCAGCTCGGCACGGCTGCCTGCATAGGCATGTACCAGATAGACTTTGCCGTCGTCATCCCACAAGGGGCAGGTGTCGATAATGCCTTTGCCGGCCTTTACGAGTACAGGCTCTGTCCACGGCCCCTTGGGGTCTTTGGCTTTCACCATGAAGGCGCCCTGGTCGGGGTCGCCCCAGAAGATGTAGAATTCGCCGTTGTGGTGGCGGATGGAGGGGGCCCATACGCGGTTGCCATGTTCGGGCCGTTCGGGCGTACTTTCAGGAGTCAGTTTATAGGGGATGGCCGCGCCGATGAGGGTCCAATTCACCAGATCCTTGGAGTGGAGGATCTGGAGGCCCGGCAGGCAGTTGAAGCTCGACGAGGTCATGTAGAAGTCGTCGCCCACGCGACAGGCATCGGGGTCGGAGTAGTCGGCATAGAGGACGGGGTTCTTGTAGGTGCCGTCTCCCTGGTCGGCCACCCATACCTTCGATACGTAGTTTTCCGTCTGTTGGGCAGCCAGTGGCAGGCCGACCAACAAGCTGAGTCCTAATAGTGCTTTTGACAAATTCATGATAGACAGGTTTATCGTTTGGGTATTTATACGCACGAAGGCTGTTTTACACTCAACGGATGATGGTGATCTTTATCGGATTTTCCAACTCTTCCTTCCACTCCTGCATGTACTTGAACCACGCTTCTGAGGTGGGGTAGCCGAAGGTTTCCTTGCGCGAGGTGAACATGGTGTAGTAATAGAAGTTGTCGCTACCAGGTGCAGAGACGGTGTAGAGGAAATTGTCCTTGTCCTTCACTTCCTTGCGGACATATTTTTGTGGAATGTAGGTGGCGATGCCGATGGTTTCCTTGGCATATTTCACCGTGTCGTTGACGGGCCAGTGTCTGCCCCAGCTACCTACCAGTCCTTTGTGGTCGGAGTAGGAGACGGTTTCGTTGCCCATGATGTTTTGCACGCCTGTGCAGAAGGTTTCTTCCTCCAGCGGCTCTGCAAAGGTGGTCTCGATGCGCAGGTCGCGATGGCCGGCATAGAGGATGTAGCGGTGGGTCATGGTCAGTTCCTTTCCCTGGTATTCCCATCCTTTGGCTTCCACTTCTGCGACGGTGCGGATAGGGCCATAGGCCAGGATGCGCTCCGTGCGGAAAGCGACAGGTGCCACGTGGGTGGCCTTCTGTCCGTCCCAGCCCTTGAGGGCGCCGATACCGCAACTATTTCCCACAAGCAACACGTCGTCGCCAAAGCCGCGTGCCAGCTGTTCATCGTTGGGATAGAACTGGCTTTCCTTCAGTTCCATGCCTTTATTGAACTTGCCGTAGGGGTCAAGAGTCTGTTTTTCATTGAAGTAGACGCGATAGCCTACGAGCTCGGATTCGAACATGGGGCCGTGGCCGTGTACCATGCTATAGAAATCTGTCGTGCCAGGCACGGTGATGGATTGTACAGGTGCGTGGCGGTTGTTCTTGGCGTCGCGTGCCAGCATTTGAGCGAATACGCGGGCGGGGTATTGTTTGGTTGGTTTGGCAGAGGAAAGGGTGAGGGTCAATTCTTTATTCGTGTGGGCAGGCATGTCGATGACAAAGGCCAGTTCGTCTGCCTTCAGGTCGCCGTTGAGGTCGTCCAGCTGGGAGGGGATTTCCTGCTTGTTGTCCATGACTACGGCCGAACGTACCTGGAAGGTGGCTCCCGTCTGGTCGAGGCGGATGACTACGGGCGCATCCTTTTGTGTGCGGTCACCTGTGTTCTCGAGTTTGATCTTCAGTTGTGTCGTTTCTTGTGCGGTCATCAGCATGCAGCTACCGCAAAGGATGCCCAGCAGGGCAAATAGTTCTTTTTTCATGATGTGTATGTGACTTTTTAAATTACTTTGTTACAAAAGTAATCAAAAAAATGAAAGTTTGCGATGATTTCTCCAATTCAATCATAAAGAATTTCGCCCCTGCGGTCTGATGTGACAGACCACAGGGGGCGATCTTAATGAAACCTCTATACCTTTAGTTGTGTTGATTTATGCCGGTGGGTTAATGTTATTCGTTATGGTAGGTTTTTCCGTTAACTTTCACATTCTTGGAGTCTTTTACCTGCAACACTTCTCCTTGTGTATTTACTTGCGTGTTGTCAATCGTTACGTTTTCTGCCTGGCTGATGACAATACCCTGCCTGGCGTCGTTGATGACTACGTCCTTGATGTTGACGTTGCGTATCGGCATTTCAGGCAGGCCGTTGAAGAACATGGCCCGACCTATGTTGCTGGCCGTGATGTTCGAGATATGGATATCGCGGAAAGCGGGTGTTTCTTCTGTCACAGGCGGGATGGCGGCTTTCATGCGTCCAGCCAGCTCCTCTTCGGTCTCTTCACCTGCTCCCTTGCCGCCATAGAAAAGGTCGAACAGCAGAGCTTCATGAGGGATATCTATCATGTTGATGTGGTCGATGTAGATGTTTTCTACCACGCCACCACGTCCTCGGGTGCTCTTGAAACGCAGGCCTACGTCGGTGCCCAGGAAAGTGCAGTCGGCCACGTAGATGTTCTTCACGCCGCCCGACATCTCGCTACCTACCACGAAGCCGCCATGTCCATGCAGGACAACGTTGTTCTTCACAATGACATTCTGGCAGGGCTCGCCGCGTTTGCGACCGTCCTCGTCTTTGCCGGACTTGATGCAGATGGCGTCATCGCCTGCATCGAACACATTATTGATAATCAGAGCGTTGTTGCACGATTCCAAATCGAGCGCATCGCCGTTTTGTGAATACCAGGGGTTGAATACCTTGACGTTATTGATCGTGATATGTTCGCACGACAGGGGGTGCAGGCACCAGCTGGGTGAGTTCTTGAAGGTCACGCCTTCGAGCAGGACGTTCTTGCTTTTTACAATGTTGAGCAGGACGGGGCGAAGCCAGGGCCGGATTTCATCCCATTCTTCGTCGGTTTCGATGCCGACGGGGTTGTTGAATTCCTTGCAGGCTTTGGCGCCCTTGAGTGAACCTTCAGTGGGATACCAGATATCATCTTCCACTACACCGCCCGAGGCAACAAGCGTCTTCCATTGCGAGGATGTCATTTTGCCTTTCTTGACAGGGCGCCAGCTGTCGCCTGAGCCGTCGAACACGCCATGGCCTGTGATGGCGATGTTTTCAGCGTTTCGTGCCGAAATGGGCGACTGGCAACGACGTGTTTCCAGTCCTTCGAACGAAGTTTTTATGATGGGATAAGCTTGAAAATCGTCTGTAAACAATACCAGTGCGTTCTTTTCTGTATAAAGATTAACGTTGCTCAGCAGTTCGATGGGCCCCGTCAGCCATAAACCTTCAGGGATGACCACTTTGCCTCCTCCCTTTTCGTGGACGGCTTTGATGGCGTTGTTGATGGCTTGGGTGTTCAGCGTCTTGCCATCGGCTTGGGCTCCAAAGTCTTTGATATTGACCGTATAGTCGGGGAAAGATGGTTGGATGACTTGGGGCATACTGAAGGGAAGGTTCTCGTAGATGCTGTTGTCAATGCTGCTTTTGCATTGCGTGGTTTCCGCCTGTTGTGCGCAGGCCACAGGGACAATTGCGCTGGCAAGCACCAATAACTTCTTGACAAATGTGTTCATTCGTGATATCTTTTTAATTTTTACCATTGCAAAAGTACCGTAATGTTCTCTGTCTCGTGTGTATTATTTGTTGGTTTAGGTGTATTTTTTGTCATTCAGCCACTTTCTTTCCTTGTTTTTCAAGAAACTTACGTGGAAACTTCCTATCTTTGCGGCGTGAACTTTATAAAAATAGGTATGAGTTACAATTTATTGAAAGGAAAAAAAGGCATTATTTTCGGTGCTCTGAACGAGCAGTCCATTGCCTGGAAGGTTGCAGAAAAAGCTGTTGAAGAGGGTGCAACCATTACGTTGTCTAACACTCCTGTAGCTGTCCGCATGGGCGAAGTATCTGCCCTGGCCGAGAAGTTGCATTGTGAGGTAATCCCTGCCGACGCTACCAGCGTAGAAGATCTGGAGAACGTGTTCAAGCGCTCCATGGAAGTGCTGGGCGGACCGGTTGACTTTGTACTTCACTCCATCGGAATGTCTCCCAACGTGCGTAAGAAACGTACGTACGACGATTTGGATTACGATATGCTGAGCAAGACACTGGATATTTCTGCCGTGTCTTTCCACAAGATGATACAGGCTGCCAAGAAACTGGGTGCTATTGCCGACTATGGTTCTATCCTGGCTTTGAGTTACGTGGCTGCCCAGCGTACCTTCTATGGCTACAATGATATGGCTGACGCTAAAGCTCTGCTTGAGTCTATCGCACGCAGCTTCGGTTACATCTACGGACGTGAACACCACGTGCGTGTGAACACCATCTCTCAGTCACCTACAATGACTACGGCTGGTTCAGGTGTGAAGGGTATGGACAAATTGTTCGACTTCGCCAACCGCATGTCTCCGCTGGGCAACGCTTCGGCCGACGAATGTGCCGACTATTGCATCGTGATGTTCTCTGACCTCACCCGCAAGGTTACTATGCAGAACCTCTACCACGACGGTGGTTTCTCCAGCGTGGGTATGAGCCTCCGTGCCATGGCTACTTACGAGAAAGGTCTTGACGAGTATAAGGATGCTAACGGAAATATTATCTACGGATAAAATTTTATAATTGAGAATTGAAAATGGAGAATGGAGAATTAAATGGAGGATGAATTTTTCATTTTCAATTTTCAATTCTCCATTTTCAATTCATTTAATGGAAATCGCACTCTATCTGCTGCCCGTTACCTTGGGCGACACTCCCTGGGAGAAAGTCTTGCCTGGATATAACAAGGAAATCATAGTGGGTATCCGCCACTTCATTGTGGAGGATGTCCGTTCGGCCCGTCGTTTTCTGAAGAAAGTAGACAAGGACATTGATATTGATGCCCTGACTTTTTATCCGCTCAACAAACATACGTCTCCTGCGGATATTTCGGGTTATTTGAAACCGCTTGAGGGAGGTTTGTCTATGGGAGTTATTTCCGAAGCAGGTTGTCCTGCCGTGGCCGATCCGGGTGCAGATGTGGTGGCCATTGCACAGCGCAAGGGCTTGAAGGTAGTGCCGCTTGTAGGTCCTTCGTCCATCATCCTGTCAGTCATGGGTTCGGGTTTCAACGGGCAAAGCTTTGCCTTCAATGGATACTTGCCTATTGAACCAGCCGAACGTGCCAAGAAGCTGAAACAACTCGAACAGCGTGTCTACGCCGAGCATCAGACACAATTGTTTATTGAGACACCTTATCGTAACAATAAGATGCTGGACGATATTCTTCAGAATTGCCGTCCTCAAACGAAACTTTGTATTGCCGCCAACATTACGTGCGAAGGAGAGTTTATCAAAACACGGAGCGTAAAGGACTGGAAGGGACATACTCCCGATCTGACTAAAATCCCCTGCATCTTCCTGCTCTATCAGTGAGCATTGTGTGTGGAAAAGTTTCCGCCACATTCATCAATCATTGAAAAAACACGATTGTATTCGTCTTCGAAGCAATGGCAGAAGTAGTTCTGCCCGATGTTTTGTTCAATCTGCTGGATGGTCCATAGTTTGCCGGCTTGTCCTTTGTCACGTTTCAGTTGGCTTTCGTGGTCGACGGTTATTGTGAAGACATATACCAGGCGGTTGGTTATTTCGTTTTCCAATTTATATTTGAAATTGAATTTGAGGTCTTGCATGGATATTTCGGGCAGGACTTGACGCACCAGTCGGTGGATACCTTGCTTCAGTGTTTCGCCATAGAGCAGATAGCCTTCGACCGGCAGGTCGACTTTGCCTTTTTCAAAAGAAGAGCATTGAAGCCGTGGGCAGAGGTAAAGCATACCGTTCAGCGTGACAGCTACGCGTACAAAGGGTATCATATATTTCTGCTTCTTGCTCAAGGCATCGGAAGCCAGTGCTTTGCCCACTACGTTGCCTTCGGCATTGACTATGGGGATGAAGATTGTCCGTTTCATCAGGCGGTTGAAATAGCTGATGCCTATCTGGTTGAATAGAATACTGAGGATGAATACCGCAGGCGGTGCTACGTGATGTAGAATGAAACTTGATTCGCCTTGGAAAAAGGAAGCGCCTGCCAACAGTAGGGCGAGCAAATGAATAGCGCCGAAAAGCAATACGACACGGGCTGATACGATGGTGGCTTCAACGCTTTGAGCCGACGACTGATGCTTCCTTTTAGAAGAACCGTAGTAAGCTTTCAGCGATTTACGGTTCAGGTAGAAGAGCAGAATTAATAGCAGGGTGCCTACTTCGAGGGTGAAGGAGTACCATTGCGGCTGGCAGCTGGCGGCGTAGAAATAATAGGTGAAGGCAAGCAGAACCAGCATAGCGGTAATGCCATATAGCAGAATTTGCGGCAAGTGGCTTCCTTTTCGCAAGAATGTATAGGCGGAGAGGACGATACCCAGCAGGGCGCCCGCATAGATGGCCGTACCTAGCGTGGCTAGTTCGGACAGTATCATGGACACCAGGACGGGAATAAACCCCCATGCCATGTTATACTTGAAAGAAAGAATACTTTGTCGGCTCATGGGTGTATCGCTTTTTCCTTTTAAACAAAAAAGAGGCTGAGTTGTTCAGCCTCTTTTCTTTATTTCTTCAGGTAACGGAGTGACTTTTCCGCGTGGTAGGATGATCGTACCAGCGGGCCGCTCTCTACCTGCGTGAAGCCTTTGGCCAACCCCGTTTCTTCGTAGCGTTTGAACTGCTCGGGGGTAACGTATTCGGCCACAGGGTAATGGCGGTGCGAGGGTTGCAGGTACTGGCCGATGGTCATGATCTGGCAACCGGTGGCGCGAAGGTCGTCCATCAGTTCCTCTACCTCGGCGGGCGTTTCGCCCAGGCCTACCATGATGCCCGACTTGGCCGTGATGCCACTGGCGGCTATCTGGCGGATTACCTCGAGGCTCGTGTCGTAGCGGGCGGCGCTGCGCACCAGGGGGCTGATGTGGCGCACGGTCTCCATGTTGTGGCTGATGATGTCGGGCCTTGCTTCAATGACCTGCTCCACCAGCTCCCTGCGCCCCTGGAAGTCGGGGATCAGCACTTCGATGGTGGTTTCGGGGTTCAGACGGCGTATCTCGCGGATGGTCTGTGCCCAGTGGGCGGCGCCCAAGTCGGGCAGGTCGTCGCGGTCGACGGAGGTCACCACGGCGTGCGAGAGCTTCATCAGCCGTACTGATTCGGCCACGTGCGTAGGTTCCTGCGGGTCGAGAGGCAGGGGGCGTCCTGTTTGTGTGTTGCAGAATTTACAACTACGGGTACAGATGTTGCCGCCTATCATGAAGGTGGCTGTGCCCCGTCCCCAGCATTCGCCCATGTTGGGGCATCGGCCGCTGCTACAGATGGTGTGCAGGCAGTGCGACTCGACGATGCGTTTCGTCTCGGTGTAGCGTTCGTTGGCGCCGATGCTTATCTTGAGCCATTCAGGCTTGCGTACTCGTTCCATTTCAAGAATTGAAAATTGAGAATGGATAATGGAGAATTAATTCCCCATTAACCATTGATTAAAGAATTCCGTCAAGCGCGTGTACAGGTGCATGCGCGTGTTGCCGCCGAAGATGCTGTGGTTGCGGTTGGTATAGACCTGCATGTCGAACTGCTTGCCCAGCTGAACCAGGTGTTCGGCATACTCGGCACAGTTCTGGTAGTGCACGTTGTCGTCGGCCATGCCGTGTACCAGCAGGAGGTGTCCGTTCAGTTTGTCGGCACGGGTGAAGGCCGACGATGCCTTGTAGCCCTCGGCGTTCTCCTGCGGCGTGCGCATGAAGCGTTCGCCATAGACGGTGTCGTAGTAGTTCCAGTCGGTCACGGCTGCTACGGCCACACCTGCCTTGAATACAGGAGTACCCTCGCTCATACTCATGATAGTCATGTAGCCGCCGAAGCTCCAGCCCCAGATACCGATGCGGTTCTTGTCCACGTAGGGCAGGCTGCCCAAGTAGAGGGCCGTCTCCACCTGGTCGCGGGCTTCCTTGACGCCCAGGTTCAGGTAGGTGCATTTCTCGAAGTCGGCACCGCGTCCGCCTGTGCCTCGTCCGTCCACGCAAACTACAACGTAGCCTTGCGAAGCCATGAACGTCTCCCAGCTGATGCCGAAGGCGTCGAGCACCTGTTGCGAGCCGGGGCCGCTATACTGGTATTGCAGGGCGGGATATTTCTTGGAGGGAGAGAAGTCGGTGGGCTTCATCATCCAGCCGTTCAGCTGGGTACCGTCGGTAGTGGTGAAGCTGAAGAATTCCTTCTTCGGCAGGTTGTATTCAGCCAGCTGGGCACGGAGCTTCTGGTTGTCTACGAGGGTGGTCAGCACCTGTCCGCGGTTGTTGTTCAGCGTGATGACCATCGGCGTGTCGAGGCTGGTGTAGCGGTTCAGGTAGTACTTCATGTCCGTGCTAAACTGGGCCGAATTGGTACCCTGTTGCGTGGAGAGTTTCAGTTTCTTGCCTTTGCGGTCGGTCTTGTAGACGGCGGTACGCATGGGGCTCTCCTCGTTGCTGGTGTAGTAGAAGGAGCCTTCCTGCGGGTCGTAACCCAAGAAATCTTTTACCTCGAAGTTGCCCGAAGTGACCTGCTTGGCCAGGCTGCCCGTCATGTTGTACCAGTAGAGGTGGTTGTAGCCGCTGCGTTCGCTGACGAAGCTGAAGTTGTTGTCGTAGAAAACGACCTGATCGAATACGTTCTCCTTGATATACTTGTCGCTCTCGTCGCGGAGTATCAGCTTGCACATCGTGCTGCGCGGATTGGCGAAATAGAGGTCGAGGCGGTTCTGATGGCGGTTCAGTGTCATGATGGCCAGCTTTTCGGGGTCTTTGGTGAAGCGGATGCGGGGAATGTAGCCGTCTTCGTCCATCGGCACGTCGATCTTGCGGATGACGCGGCTCTTGATGTCGAACGTGTGAACGCTGACCTTCGAATTGGCTTCGCCCGTCTTGGGGTACTTGTATTCATAGGCGCCGGGATACTTCTCGTAGGCCTCGATGTGGGGCTTGTCGCCGGCAAAGACGGGGAAGGAGTAAGATTTTACTTCGCTCTCGTCCCAGCGCACAAAGGCCAGCATTTTGCTGTCGGCGCTGAACTCCAGGGCGCGGTTGTAGGAGAACTCCTCTTCGTACACCCAGTCGGGCGTGCCGTAGATGATCTTGTTGCGTTCGCCGTCCTTGGTCACCTGACTTTCGCTGTTGCCGTAGTAGCGTTTCACGAGGAAGATGTTGTTGTCGCGTACGAAGGCCACCATCGAGCCGTCCGGCGAGAATACAGGTACCTGTTGCGGTCCGCCGTCAGAAAGTTTCTCCACCACGTTGTTGATTTTCCCCTCGAGGTTGCGCTTCAGGCTGTACAGATAGTGCACGGCCGTGTACGAGCGGCGGTAGATGGGGGTCGTCTCGGTGGCGATGAGCAGCATCGAGCCGTCGGGCGAGAAGCTGTAGCTGTCGAAGCGCTTGAAGGGGCACTCGCGGGCAGTGGCGGCGTCGAACAGCACTTCCACCTGCTTGCCGGTCTTGAAGGAGTATTTGATGATTTGTGTACCTTCGGCGTTCATTTGCGAGTAGTGTTCGCCGTCGCCGGGGATGGGGATGACTCCGTAGATGTTTTCCACGCGGAACGTGCCCGTCACGACATCCTTCAGCGTGAGCGGCTTTCCGCCTTGAGCGTAGGCTGCCAGCGTCAGGAGGCAGCAGAGTAGGGTAATGCTGATTTGCTTCATGTCTCTTTTTGTTTTTTTTGCAAAGATAAGCCACATTCGGCCGAATGCCAAAAAAGTGTCTCCGTTAAGACTTAAAATTCTGTTAACAAAACACGGATTTCGTGTTAATAAAACTAATGCACTGTTTTGCGGGTGGTAAAACGGTACTTTCGTACAGGCAAAGCGATGCTTTCTGATTGGTGATGCGGTGTTTGTTTTCTGTAGGTTGAGAGGATAAATCGATTTCAAAGACGGGGGAAAATGACGTTCCCGATGCGAATTTGCTCCCGATTTGCTGGATACTTCTGATAAAATACCGTAACTTTGTGGCTCGATTTTGAAATGTAACTGATACGAATATGGCAGCAAAACCTTGTATTCCGAAAGGAACCCGCGACTTTTCGCCCATAGAGATGGCGAAGCGCAACTATATATTCAACACCATCCGCGACGTTTACCACCTCTACGGTTTCCAGCAGATAGAGACGCCCGCCATGGAGATGCTCTCCACGCTGATGGGCAAGTATGGCGAAGAGGGCGACAAGCTCCTGTTCAAGATACAGAATTCCGGCGACTACTTCTCCGGCCTGACCGACGAAGAACTGCTGAGCCGCAATGCCTCCAAGCTGGCTTGTAAGTTCTGCGAGAAGGGCTTGCGCTACGACTTGACCGTGCCCTTTGCGCGCTACGTGGTGATGCATCGCGACGAGCTGACGTTCCCCTTCAAGCGCTACCAGATACAGCCCGTATGGCGTGCCGACCGTCCGCAGAAGGGACGCTACCGCGAGTTCTACCAGTGCGACGCCGACGTGGTGGGCAGCGACTCCCTGCTCAACGAGGTGGAGCTGATGCAGATTGTGGACACCGTCTTCAGTCGCTTCGGCATCCGTGTGTGCATCAAGATCAACAACCGCAAGATACTGACCGGTATTGCCGAGATTATCGGTGAGGCCGACAAGATAGTGGACATCACCGTAGCCATCGACAAGCTGGACAAGATAGGCTTGGACAACGTGAACGCTGAACTGCGCGAAAAGGGCATCGGCGACGAGGCCATCGCCAAGCTGCAGCCCATCATCCTGCTCAGCGGTACGAACGAAGAGAAGCTGGCTACACTGAAAGAGGTGCTGGCCGCCAGCGAAACGGGCTTGAAGGGTGTGGCTGAGACGGAATTCATCCTGACCACCCTGAAGGCGCTGGGCCTGAAGAACGAAATCGAACTGGACCTGACGTTGGCTCGTGGTCTGAACTACTACACGGGCGCCATCTTCGAAGTGAAGGCGCTCGACGTACAGATAGGAAGCATCACCGGCGGCGGACGATATGACAACTTGACAGGTGTCTTTGGCATGGCAGGTGTCAGCGGTGTGGGCATCTCGTTCGGTGCCGACCGTATCTTCGATGTTCTCAACCAGCTCGACCTCTATCCGAAGGAAGCCGTGAACGGCACGCAGCTGCTCTTCATCAATTTTGGTGAAAAGGAAGCGGCTTTCTCCATGCAAGTCCTGGCACAAGTCCGTACGGCAGGCATACGCGCCGAAATTTTCCCCGACGCCAGCAAGATGAAGAAGCAGATGAGTTATGCCAACGCCAAGGGCATTCCCTTCGTGGCACTGGTAGGCGAGAACGAGATGAACGAGGGTAAGGTGACACTGAAAAACATGGAAAGCGGCGAGCAATGTCTGCTCACCCCTGCCGAACTGGTGGCGGTCATACGCAAATGAGGGGTAAAAAAACAAAATACTATTAAAAAGGAGCGGATTCCGCTCCTTTTTTCGTATATTTGTATCGGGCGTGAAATAAAAATGTAACGTAGTGGTGCTACTTTTGCACCGTTGCATTACATAAAGAAGGAGGTAAAATATGGTTTCCATTCCGTTGAATGAAGAAAACAAACACAATTTGTTGATCGGTGTAATTATGGTTATTTTGGCTGTCCTGTTCCTATTATATATGGGCAGCTCGATGGTGAGGTCCACCAAGGCTTTTTGGGAAGAAGGTAACATAGAACGTCTGCTCGAATAAGGGCAGGCGTTTTTTGTTTTCGGACAAATTGGATGTGTTGCGACATTTTGGCAGTTTCTTTCTGCCAAAATAAGTTTGGCACGCTTTTCGTATATTCTTTTTCGCTTGCGCCAAGCAGGCAGAAAAAAGAAAATAAAGTATAACATATAAAACGAAAAGTGACTATGAACATTAAACCATTGGCAGACAGAGTTCTGATACTCCCTGCACCCGCAGAAGAAAAGACAATCGGCGGTATCATCATTCCTGATACAGCAAAGGAGAAACCTTTGAAAGGTGAAGTGATAGCAGCCGGAAACGGTACGAAGGACGAAGAAATGGTGCTGAAAGCAGGCGACCACGTACTCTATGGCAAGTATGCCGGCACGGAAATCGAACTCGACGGTACCAAATATCTGATCATGCGTCAGAGCGATGTACTCGCCGTACTGGGATAAAAACTTTCAATTTTCAATTTTCAACTTTTAATTAGACGAAATCATGGCTAAAGAAATTTTGTTCAATATAGATGCCCGCGACCAACTGAAGAAGGGTATCGACACACTGGCTAACGCCGTAAAAGTAACTCTGGGCCCGAAAGGCCGTAACGTTATCATCGAGAAGAAGTTCGGTGCTCCCCACATCACGAAGGACGGTGTGACCGTTGCCAAGGAAGTGGAGCTGGCCGACGCTTATCAGAATACCGGTGCACAGCTGGTTAAGGAAGTCGCTTCGAAGACTGGTGACGACGCAGGTGACGGTACAACAACTGCTACCGTACTGGCCCAGGCTATCGTAGCCGAAGGCTTGAAGAACGTAACGGCTGGTGCCAGCCCGATGGACATCAAGCGTGGTATCGACAAGGCCGTTGCCAAGGTGGTTGAATCCATCAAGTCTCAGTCAGAGATGGTTGGTGACAACTACGACAAGATCGAACAGGTAGGTACCGTATCTGCCAACAACGATCCGGTTATCGGTAAGCTCATTGCCGACGCCATGCGTAAGGTTTCCAAGGACGGTGTCATCACCATCGAGGAAGCTAAGGGTACGGATACGACCATCGGCGTGGTAGAAGGTATGCAGTTCGACCGCGGTTATCTGTCGGCTTACTTCGTAACCAATACCGAGAAGATGGAATGTGAGATGGAGAAACCTTACATCCTGATCTACGACAAGAAGATTTCCAACCTGAAAGATTTCTTGCCTATCCTCGAACCCGCCGTACAGACAGGCCGTCCTCTGTTGGTCATCGCAGAAGATGTAGATAGCGAAGCATTGACTACCCTGGTAGTGAACCGTCTGCGCAGCCAGCTGAAGATCTGTGCTGTGAAGGCTCCGGGCTTTGGCGACCGTCGTAAGGAAATGCTGGAAGATATTGCCGTACTGACCGGTGGTGTAGTGATCAGCGAAGAGAAGGGCTTGAAACTGGAACAGGCTACGATCGAAATGCTGGGTACTGCCGAGAAGGTTACTATTACGAAAGACAATACGACCATCGTAAACGGTGCCGGCGACAAGGAGAACATCAAAGAGCGTTGCGAGCAGATCAAGGCTCAGATTGCCGCTACAAAGAGCGATTACGACCGTGAGAAGCTTCAGGAACGTCTGGCCAAGTTGTCAGGTGGTGTAGCTGTGCTCTACGTAGGTGCTGCTTCCGAAGTTGAAATGAAGGAAAAGAAAGACCGTGTAGACGACGCTTTGCGTGCAACGCGTGCCGCTATCGAAGAAGGTATCGTTCCGGGTGGTGGCGTGGCTTACATCCGTGCCCTCGAGTCACTCGAAGGTCTGGAAGGCGACAATGCCGACGAAACAACCGGTATCCACATCATCAAGCGTGCCATTGAAGAGCCGCTCCGTCAGATCTGCGCCAACGCAGGCAAGGAAGGCGCTGTGGTTGTTCAGAAGGTTCGCGAAGGCAAGGGTGACTTCGGTTACAACGCACGTACCGACGTGTACGAGAACCTGCATGCAGCAGGCGTGGTAGACCCCGCCAAGGTTACTCGTGTAGCGCTGGAGAACGCCGCTTCTATCGCAGGCATGTTCCTGACAACGGAATGTGTCATCGTCGAGAAGAAGGAAGACAAGCCCGAAATGCCGATGAACCCCGGTATGGGTGGCATGGGCGGCATGATGTAATCGGCCGATTTCCCCTGATACATTAAACATATAAGCAGCCGCGGTGTCTTGTCAGAGAGATACCGCGGCTTTTATTATATGAACCATTAACCATTTTAACCATTAATCATTAACTATGGCTTTTATCGATTATTACCAAGTATTGGGTGTGGACAAAAGTGCCTCGCAGGATGACATCAAGAAGGCCTACCGCAAGCTGGCGCGCAAGTTCCATCCCGACCTGAACCCCAATGACCCTACAGCCAAGGAGAAGTTTCAGGCCATCAACGAGGCAAACGAGGTTCTGAGCGACCCGGAGAAGCGTAAGAAGTACGACGAGTATGGCGAACACTGGAAGCATGCCGACGAGTTCGAGGCACAGAAGCAGGCCCGTCAGCAGGCGGGGGGATTCGGAGGCTTCGGCGCCGGAGCGCAGGGCTTCCACACGGACGGTAACGGCACCTACTGGTATTCGTCCGACGGACAGGAGTTTACGGGCAGCAATGCAGGCGGATTTTCCGACTTCTTCGAGGAACTCTTCGGCCATCGCGGACGGAGTGGGAGGAGTGCTCAGGGAGGTTTTCGCGGCCAGGACTATCAGGCCGAACTGAACCTGACGCTTCGTGAGGCTGCGCAAACTCATAAACAGGTGCTCAGCGTGGGCGACAAGCAGGTGCGCATCACCATTCCTGCCGGTGTGGCTAATGGCCAAGTCATCAAGCTGAAAGGCTATGGAGCTCCGGGCGTAAACGGAGGTCCTGCGGGCGATCTCTACATCACGTTTGTCATTGCCGACGATCCTGTCTTTAAGCGGTTGGGCGACGATCTGTATGTCGATGTCAATACCGACCTCTACACGGCCCTGCTGGGTGGCGAACAGTTGGTAAATACTTTGGACGGACAAGTGAAACTGAAAGTAAGGCCAGGCACGCAGAGCGGTACCAAAGTACGTCTTAAGGGCAAGGGATTCCCTGTTTACAAGCAGGAAGGCGTGCAGGGCGACCTGATTGTGACCTATCACGTCCAGTTGCCCACCAACCTGACGGAGGAACAGAAAGACATGTTCCGTAAAATTCAGCGTATGAACTAACTAAAAAAAATGAACCGTTATGCAGAATGAATTGATTGTTGTCAGCGATTATTGCGACAAATGTCATATAGAGCCGTCGTTCATCGACCTCCTGCAGGAAAATGGACTGGTCGACATCTTGTTCGATGAAGGCCGTCCGTGCCTCACTTTCTCCCAGTTGCCCGACGTGGAGCGTTACAGCCGTATGTACTACGACCTCTCTATCAATATGGAGGGTATTGATGCCATCCATCACCTGCTGGAGCGTATGGACGAGATGCAACGCGAGATACGCGACCTGCGTACCCGTTTGCGGATGTATGGAGATGTGTTTTGAGGTTTCTAGTAATGGCCTGAACGAAGCGGAAAAAGATTGTTTGGCTTATCGATAAATTTGACTATCTTTGTAGCCAATAATGAAAACTTCTAAATAATGTAATCATGATGAAAAAAACAATCCTCGTTGCCGCATTGGCATTGCTGGCCTTCGACATGTCGGCCAAGAAGAAGACTGAGCCCAAAGAAGAAGGCTTCGTTTTCACTACCGTAAAGGAAAACCCCATCACCAGCATCAAGAACCAAAATCGTTCGAGCACGTGCTGGAGCTTCTCCAGCCTCGGCTTCTTGGAGAGTGAATTGCTGCGCTTGGGTAAAGGTACTTACGACCTGTCCGAAATGTTCGTTGTACATCACACCATGGTAGACCGTGCCGTTAATTACGTGCGCTATCACGGTGATGCTCCCTTCTCGCCGGGCGGAAGCTTCTATGACATCATGTATTGTATGAAGAATTATGGCCTTGTGCCGCAGGAAGCTATGCCGGGTATCATGTACGGTGATTCACTGCCTGTACACAACGAACTGGATGCCGTTGCCGGCGCCTATGTAAAAGCCATCGGCAAGGGCAACTTCAGCAAGCTGACCCCCGTATGGAAGAACGGTATCAGTGCTATCTACGACACTTATCTGGGCAAATGTCCCGAGAAGTTCACTTATATGGGTACGGAGTACACACCGAAGAGCTTTGCCGCCAGTCTGGGTATCAATCCTGATGACTACGTGTCACTGACTTCGTATACTCACCATCCTTTCTACACCCAGTTTGCCATTGAAATTCAGGACAACTGGCGCAACGGCTTGTCCTACAACCTGCCTATTGACGAGCTGATGGCCGTAATGGACAATGCCATCCGCACAGGTTATACCTTTGCATGGGGTAGCGACGTGAGCGAACAGGGATTTACCCGTGATGGTATCGCTGTTATGCCCGATGCAGCTCGTGGTGCCGAACTGACTGGCTCTGACATGGCTCGCTGGACAGGTATGACTGCTACGGACAAGCGCAAGGAATTGACTTCTCGTCCTTTGCCTGAAGTAGAAGTAACGCAGGAAATGCGTCAAGTTGCTTTCGATAACTGGGAAACGACTGATGATCATGGTATGGTTATCTATGGTATTGCCAAAGATCAGACCGGTAAAGAATATTTCATGGTTAAGAACTCTTGGGGATTGAGCGGTAAATACAAAGGTATTTGGTATGCATCCAAAGCTTTCGTTGCTTATAAGACGATGAACATCCTGGTACATAAAGATGCCGTACCTGCTGAGATCAAGGCCAAGCTGGGTATTAAATAAGAGAATAGAAACAAATCCTAATGTGAAGGGTATCCAATGTTTTTTGGATGCCCTTTATTTTTTTCGATGTTTTTCACTACATTTGTCTGCTACAAAATGTATTTATGGAAGAAGCACTCATTAAAAAGCATCTGAAACAAGGGGATGAAAGGGCATTCAAATACCTTTATGAGCAACATTATGCACTTCTTTGCCGTTTTGCTGCTCAGCTGACCAATGACATTTCCCTTGCCGAAGAGATGGTAGACGATGTGATCTTCTATTTGTGGGAACACCATACCGAGATTGAAATTTCAGGCCCACTACGCAATTATCTGCTTCGTGCCGTTCGCAACCGTTGCTTGAACGAATTGAACTCACAGACCTATCGGATGGAGCAAAACTGTTCTTCCTATCTGCTTCCTGAGAATGTTCAACTGATAGAAAACTTGTTTCCTTCCGAAGATCATCCGTTGGAAAATATGCTCACTCAGGAATTGGAGGACTTGTTGCGTCAGAGCATAGAGGAACTGCCGGATGCTTGCCGGACAGTTTTCAAAAAAAGTCGGTTCGAAGAGAAAAAATATGAAGAAATTGCTTCCGAACTTAATATCTCGATAAATACAGTTAAGTATCACATAAAGAATGCTTTAGATTTCCTTCAAAAAAAGATGGCTCCCTATTTGGAAGTGCTTTTCCTCTATTTTTTCATCAAAATCTGAAAAAAAACAGCATTTTACACTACCCTTGATGCCTTGAATTTTGTCTTTACTATATAACCGTCGAAAAAGATGCCAAACAAAGAGTCATATATCGAAATGGATCGCCTGATAGATCAGTACATATCAGGACATGCTGACAGAGATTGCATTGAACAACTGAAACAATGGAGTCTCGAATCGGATGCACACCGTATTTATATACGTGACCGGATCGAATTATGGTATACTACATCCACTTTGTATGGGCAGAACCAACCCGATGCAGAACTGGCTTTTTTAAGGTTCAAGAATCGAATCAAAAAACAGACTGCAGAGATTCATCCTCACAAACAACAATCGTTTGCTCAATATTTTTGGCGTATTGCTGCTGCTGTATTGGTGTTGGTGTTGCCTTTGGCCGGTTATTGGGGAGGGAAACAAAACATGGAGAATGCCTTTGCCGATATCGTGATCGAAGCCCCTGTCGGAGCCCGTACCTGTATGTACTTGCCCGATGGTACTCAAGTATGGTTGAACGCCTGTTCGCGTTTGACCTATTCCCAAGGATTCGGAATTAACGATCGTAATTTGAAACTGGAGGGTGAAGGTTATTTTGAGGTATCGCGCAACGAACAGCTTCCTTTCATTATTCATACGCAGGAAGTTGATGTGACCGTGTTGGGAACCCAATTCAACTTTAAAAACTATGCAGACGATTCGGAGGCTAGTGTCTCGCTTTTATCGGGTAAGGTAAAGTTGAGTAATCACCTCAGACAAGAGGAAACGTTATATCTGCAGCCCAATGAAAAGGTGACATTGAACAAATTGACTGGAGAAATGAAGACTACTCGTACTCAGGTGCAGAACTCCAAGATATGGACTCAGGACGAGCTGTTTTTCGACGAAGAGTTGTTGGAGGACATCGCTAAAAAATTGATGCGCAATTACGATGTAAAGATAGAGGTGGCCGATTCGCTCAAAAATACTCGTTTTTATGGTAGTTTCAAGATGTCGGGAAGCACCATTGAACAGGTATTGGAAACCATTTCTTCGACCAACCGTATGAAATATAAGCAAGAAAAAGGAATATATATTCTATACTAATTTAATGTAGAACCTTAAAAGAGAACAAAACCATGAAACATTCCCTTTCCGGATAAATCCGAGTGACAGAAAGGCTTGCATAAAAAAGGAGGATGCGGCCACATCCCCCCCTTGAATACTCTGCCAAGCCACAGTAATGCCTCATTCGCGTTTGGAGAGCATGCAAAAATACACAAAACTCTTCAAATCTAGCGACCTGAATCTAGTAATAATCATTAAATCAAAGAGAAATTATGAATTATATCCAAAAGGCTATTTTAATAGCCGGAGCAGCCTTTTGCTTTAATCTGACGATGTCTGCTCAAGATATTACATTGAAAAACAAGAATATAACCGTCAAAGAGGCGATGGAAGAATTGAAAAAGACGTCTGGATATTCGTTTGTCTTTTCGTCAAAAGATGTGAACACGGGAAAGAGAATTTCCATATCCGCTAATAAAGCCTCTATCGAAGAAGTTGTCAATCAAATATTGAAGGGACAGACTGATTTGACGTATGAAATACGCGACAAAAAGATTATTGTGCGCAAAGCCGTATCCAATGCAGCTCCAGCTCAGGCTGGTAAAGTAAAAGGTACTATTACCGATGCGACAGGTATGCCGGTCATTGGCGCCGCTGTCAAGGAAAAAGGTACTAGCAACGGAGTTGTGTCAGATATCGATGGCAACTTTGCTCTGGAAGTAGGTGCCAATGCAACTCTTGAAATCTCCTATATAGGTTATAAGACTCTTGAAGTAAAAGCCTCTCAGCAACCGATGAACATTACGATGGTAGAAGACGCTGAGATGCTGGACGAGGTGGTAGTTGTAGGTTATGGTTCCCAGCGTAAATCCGACTTGACGGGTGGTATCACTTCTGTTAAAGCCGAACAGCTGGAGATGGTAACCAGCAACAACCTGTTGGACAAACTGGCGGGACAAGTACCGGGTTTAAGCATTACCACATCTAATGCCCGTCCGGGTGAAGAACAATCGTTGCGTGTACGTGGTATTAACTCCTTGACTGCCAGCAATACTCCGTTGATTGTGTTGGATGGTATTCCTTATAATGGAGCGTTAGGTGATATTGACCCTGAAATCATTGAAAGTCTTTCTGTTCTGAAAGATGCTTCTTCGGCCGCCATCTATGGCTCTCGTGGTTCGAATGGTGTTATCCTGATTCAGACGAAAAAAGGAAAACAGGGTAAGGCACAAGTTACGTATAAAGGACAAGTAGGTTTAGAGCAAGTACAAAATAGATTGGATGTTATGAGTGGCTCTGAATATTACCAAATGAGAAAGGATTCTTATAGGGAATTGGGATGGACGGAAGATCAGTTGACTCCTGAAAATATACTCCATCCAATCGAATTACCTAACTATGAAGCCGGCCGTACTATTGACTGGCAGGATCTCATATTTCGTAATGCCTTGACGAATCGTCATACAGTTAATATTACTGGAGGCACTGAATCAACTCAATATTCGGCTACCGTGTCCAATCTTAAGCAGGAAGGTGTCATGGTTAATACAGGGCTTCGTCGTACCAATATATCATTAAACGTTGTTCAAGATCTCAATTCTTGGCTAAAAATTGGTATTGGTACACAATTTGTGGATAAAGATGTGGATAAAAATCAACCAGATTTAAGAGCAGCATTAGGTATGAGTCCTTATGGACAATACAAGGATGAAGATGGAAAATACGTCGATTATCCAATGCAGGAAACATTGTTTTCTAATCCGATGGCTGATATTGACGCAACTACTGATAATTACTATCGTAATTTGTTCCTTTCCGCTTTTGCAGAAGTGCAGTTACCAATAAAAGGTTTAAGCTATCGTAGTAATTTTGGTTATAATTATCGTAACAGTTTTGAAGGTTCTTATTATGGTCGTAATACGTTGAGTGGTAAAAGTGTGGATGGAAGTGCTTCCATTACGAATGGTCACTATTGGGATTATACGTGGGAAAATCTGCTTAATTACAATCGACAGTTTGGTAAACATAAGATTGATCTGACAGGATTGTTCAGTATGCAACAGACTTCCAGTCAGAGTTCCAGTCAGAGTGCTCAATGTTTTGTCAATGATGATTCGGAGTATCATAATATGAATGCGGGGGAGAAAAATCAGAAATTGTCATCTAGCCTGACTGAAACAGCTACTCTGTCCTATATGCTTCGTGCTAACTATAATTACGACAATCGCTATATGTTGACCTTGACTGGACGTGCAGATGGATATTCAGCTTTTGGCGCTAACAATAAATATGCTTTCTTCCCGTCAGCAGCTGTAGCTTGGAATATTAGTTCGGAGGATTTCATGGAGAGCCTTCGTGACAGCTGGTTGGATATGTTGAAGATTCGTGTATCCTATGGTAGCAACGGTAACCAGGCTATTAGTGCTTATCAGACTTTGGATCGGTTGGGTATGACTAAATATATTTGGGGAGATGGTGGATCTACGGCTAATGGAACTTTTTTGGGTTTCAGTGGAGTTGGTAATCCTAATTTGAAGTGGGAGACAACACATAGCTTTAACCTTGGTATTGATTTCAGCTTGTTCCACGATCGGTTGAGCGGTACTATCGAGACTTACGTAGCCAATACAAAGGATTTGCTGATGAGTCGTAATGTACCTGTTATGAATGGATTCCAGTCTATTATGGACAATATTGGTCAGACTCGTAATAAGGGTGTAGAGATTTCGTTGAATTCGGTGAATATTCAGAATAAAGATTTTACTTGGACTACCAATTTGAATTTCTTCCTGAATCGAGATGAAATTGTAGAGCTTCGTGGCGACGGTAAGGATGATATTGCTAACAAGTGGTTTATCGGTGAACCTTTGCGGGTTTTTTATGATTACAATGTAGTTGGCATTTGGCAGTATGATGATCCTCATTATGTAAAGAAAGAGGTGGACGGAAAAATAGTCGAAGGTTTCTTTAATGAGAAGGGAGAAGAAATCCAAACGGGTGCAAAACCTGGATTCGCGAAACTAGAAGATGTTGATGGCGATGGAAAGATTACTGCTACAGACAAGAAAGTTATTGGTTCCAAAACTCCAAGCTTCTTGTTGTCTATGGGGAATCAGTTTCAATATAAGAATTTTAGTTTTTCTTTTTTGTTAAATGGTGTTTTTGGTCAATGGAAAGAGCGTAGAGACTTGGATATAACTCAATGGACTAATAGTGTTATGTTTAATTATCTGAGTGGTATGGACTATTGGACACCTGAGAATCCTAGTAATGAAATAACTTGTTTGAATTATATTCGTTATGGAAATCATGGCTTTTATTCAAAAGTAAATTATGTGACTGTAAAAAACATATCTTTAGGTTATGATTTGGAGAAGAAGTGGCTTAAAACGTTGGGTATTTCTGCTTTAAATGTTAACTTAAGTGTTAATAATCTTTGTTCATTCAGTAACGTAGACAACACAACAAACCTTGATGCAGATAACATGTATAATGGTTATCCAACTAACCGATCTTATATGTTGGGGCTGAATTTGACATTCTAAACAATAACTAAAAATGATACGAAGATGAAAAAAATTGGATATATCGCGATTGCATCGCTTTTTGTATTGAACAGCTGTTCCGGCTTTTTGGATGAGGATTTGAAAAGTTCGGTTGGACCGGATAATACTTATACTACTACACAAGGATTTGAAGTGGGAATTACTGGTCTGTATGAATTTGCACGATCTGAGTATAATAATTGGGGAGGTAGTGATAATTCTTTCAGTCATGGAGGAGCCACTCCTTATGAAGTGTTCCAGGTCGGGACAGATATTGTGGTTTGCGGCTATAAGGATGCTACATTGAGACCTTTTGATAACCTGTCTTATACTCCACAAAGTTCTTATATTAATTCTTGGTGGAAGTTTGGCTATGGATTAGCTGCTAATGCAAATCTGATATTGGAGTATTCTGAGCATTCAGATGTGGTATGGGATAAGCCAACTGATAAGGCTGGATTTCAGGCAGAAGCTCGGTTCTTCCGTGCATACGCTTATCGTTATTTAGTCTATTTGTATGGGGATGTACCCTACGTAGATAAAGTTGAACGTGATTTTCGAACAGATTTTACTCGAACACCAAAGGCAGAAGTGTTAGGACATATGATTGATGACCTGAAGTTTGCTGCTGAATATTTACCAGAAGATCCTGATGGTGTACAGCCAGGCCGTCTGACAAAATGGGCAGCTCTACATTTGTTAAGCGAGGTTTATTTGATGGCGGGTATGAATGCTGAAGCTGAAGCTGCTGCAGAACAGGTCATTAATTCGCATAAATTCGAATTAATGAAAGAACGTTTTGGCATGCATACAAAAGAACCTGGTGATGTCTTTTCTGACCTTTTTAAGGAAAATAATCAAAACCGTAGCACTTCAGGTAATAAGGAAAGTATTTGGGTGTTACAACTTGAGTATAATACAACTGGTGGAGGAGGTGAGCAGGATGATTGGTTAACACGTGCTTGGGTTCCTCAATATTGGAGTATCGCAGGTTTTACTATTGCAGATTCTTTGGGAGGACGTGGCATTGGACATTTGGCTAGTCTACCTTGGTGGATTGGTGAAGATAGTCGTTTCTTTGAATCTACAGATATTCGTAACTCTGAATATAATATTAAGCGCCATTGGTACTATAACGATCCTGAATCGGAGCTTTACGGACAAAAGGCGGAAGTTACTCAAGAAACGTGGGATAATGGTCGATTATCTCCTGTTATTACTAAGTTTTTTTATGGTGCACTACGATTTGGAGGTAGTGAAAGTTATGGTGGATGTACCAAAGATCGTATGAAGTTTCGTTTGGCAGAAACCTATCTATTGTTAGCAGAAGCTCGTATGAACCAGGGTGATATGCAAGGCGCTGCTGAGGCTATTAATGAAGTACGTCGTCGTGCTCATGCTTCTGAAATTTCAGCTTCTGATGTAACTAAAGATTTTTTGGCTGATGAACGTATTCGTGAGTTGGTAGGTGAAGAATTGCGTCGTTTTACTTTGGCTCGTCTGGGAATTTTTAAAGAGCGTGCTAACAAATATAATCCTAATTTTACAATGGATGATAAGCACCTGTTATGGCCTATACCTCAAACAGTGATTGACTCTAATACTGATGCTGAATTTCCGCAAAATCCTGGTTGGGAATAATTATTTGTTGTATATTAAAATGGACAAGGCTTAAAAGCCTTGTCCTTCTTCCTCAATTCATTATCTAACTGAAATCTGAATTTCCAAGAAAAACGAACATTTATGGCAGTAAACGATATTAAATATGTGTTGAATGCTCAATTGGCAGACAATACATTGACCGTTGACGATAAAGACGATAAAATCCTTACTCTTGTTAGTGCCGGGACTGCAGACAAACAACGTCTTATCAGTGAAATCATGGAAATCAATCCTGGGCTGGAACGTGAAACCGTCGAGGCGGTCATCAATCTGGAACAACGCGTCTTGAAGAAACTGCTTTTGACGGGCTTTCGCGTGAACACGGGACTGTTCAGTGCCGTGGCACAATTCACCGGAACGGTAGAGAATAATGTCTTCGACCCTGCTCGTAACAGCATTCGTATCGCTATGACGCAGGGTAAGGAACTGCGCGAAGCCATCGAAGCCACTACAGTAAATATTGTGGGCGAGAAAGGAAGTGCCATGTATGTGGCAGGCGGTATCGATACGGCTACCAATTTGTTTGGCTTTACCGCTACAGCCGGGCGAAATTTTACGTTGACGGGACAGCGCATCAAGCTGGCGGGCGACGATCCTTCGGTGGGCATTACTTTGACCGATGCTGAGGGCAAAGAGACTCGTATCACCGACGACATGATAGCCTTGAATCAGCCTTCGAAGCTTATCTTCCTCGTTCCTGCCGGACTGTCAGACGGCAAATATACGCTGACTGTTACCACACAGTACAGTAGCGGACAACTGCTGAAGACACCGCGGAGTATTATTAAAACGCTCTACATTGGTGAAGCACCTGTCGGAGGAGGAGAGCCTGGAGAAAGTGGTGAAGAAGGAGGAAGTCCACTATAACTTTATTGCCGGATAATTTCCTTATTTAGGAGCAGATGAGCTTCTTATCTATCGGTGGATAGGCTTCTTATCTACCGACGGGTAACCTTTTTATCTAGGAGTAGATAAACTCCTTATCTACTCCTAAATAACCTCTTTATCTGGAAGCATATAAACTTTTCATAAATTAGATAAGATTGAGATAACTTTTTTCAATCAGGTATCAGATGCTTTTTTAAGTTCGGATTGTCTAGGGATAACATTTAATTTTTTTATTTGATATTTTATTATGCCAACAAAATAGTAGATTGTAGGCATGTCGTTTTTATTTCAGGATCGATAAGTTTGATTTTTATTGTATATGTGAATTTTATTTGCTGCTAGGCAGGACTTTATGTACTGGTAGATAATTGTTGTGTTGAAATTATTTCCATTATAATACATCCTTTTTTATAGTAAAAGATGAAAAAAAATATATTGTTTTTTTTGATAGCCCTTATAAATATTGCTTGGTGTTGGGCAAAAGACTTTCATAAAGACTGGTTGATTGACGGTCAGGGATATAAAGCAAAAGTTGAGATCAAAGATAGTATCCTGTGTCTGGAAAATGGATTAGTTTCTAGAAAGTTTACTCTTCCTCCTTATGTGGCAACTGTTGGGTTAGAGAATCGAATGACGGGTAATGAAGAGCTTCGTGCCGTTCGTCCTGAAGCCTTGCTGACTATTGACGGTAGAGACTATCCTGTGGGGGGGCTTTATGAACAGCCGGTACAAAATTTTCTTTCAAAAGATTTCTTGTCGCAAATGCAGAAGTGTGATACCGCTTTTGTATGTACCGGCTATCAAATCGGTGAAACGATAGAACGCTTTCCGTATAAGGCTAAAAAAGAATGGATAAGCAATGATAATCCTTGGCCAGCTCCTGGCAAGCGGATTGTATTTGAGTACAAAGCTGGCCCTCAGGCCCCTCAGGCTATTCGAGGGATTACAGTTCGTGTGATATACGAACTGTATGACGGGGCTCCTATTCTGTCCAAGCAGATCGAGGTTGTAAATGAAACAGGTCGGGAGATTGTGCTGAATTCTTTCAAATCTGAGATTCTAGCGTTGGTAGAGACTGCGCCTAAAGTGCATTATGGTGAGCCTCATGAGATCCGTATGCTTGCTCAGGAACCTGGTGCGTTTACTCGTGATTATCGGAAGAAACCTGTGCAGACAGATGCTCCGCGTGACTATATAGATCGCTTTACCCAGCTGTTTGTTGTGACCGACTATGCGATGGGTGGTGATATGGAGGCAATGAAAGATAATCCAGCCGTCCGCTGGGTTTTCGATCATCCTGAATACGAAGCTACTGGGATTCGTTATTACGGACAGTATAAACCAGCCCGTCTGGAAGTTGGCTTACCTGTTGGTCCTGAACTTTCGATTGCTCCAGGAGAATGTTTTCAGTCGTGTACGGCATTTGAGATGCTTCGTGACGGGACAGATACAGAACGTCGTGGATTGGCAGAATGTCGTTTTTGGCGGATGATGGCCCCTTGGACACAGGAGAATCCGATATTCATGCATGTAAGGAGTTCGGATGATGAGGCTGTTAGGAAAGCTATTGATCAGTGTGCCGAAGTTGGTTTCGAAATGGTTATTATGACTTTCGGTAGTGGCTTCAATATAGAGGATGATTCTCCTGAATATTTGGCACGTATGAAGCGATTGAATGATTATGCAAAATCCAAAGGTATTACTTTGGGTGGTTATTCATTGCTGGCCAGCCGTGGAGCTAAAGACGAAGATGCGACTATCAGTCGTAAGACAGGTAAACCGGCAGTCAGTCGTGAGGAAGGAAGCCGCTTTGGTAAATCGCCATGCTTGGCTTCTGCATGGGGAGATCTCTATTTCAAACGATTGACAGGGTTCTTTGAAAAGACAGGTATGGGAGATTTTGAGCATGATGGTTCCTATCCAGGTGATCCGTGTGCATCAGTTTCGCATAGTGGACATCGTGGATATGGAGATTCTCAGTGGAAGCAATGGAAGGTTATTAGTGATTTCTATCGTTGGTGTCGTGGAAAAGGCATTTATCTGAACGTACCAGATTGGTATTTTCTTTCAGGATCGAACAAGACTCCGATGGGTTATGTAGAAACCAATTGGTCGTTGCCTCGTGCTTATCAGGAAATTATAGAGCGCCAGAATATTTACGATGGAACCTGGCAGAAAACACCCAGCATGGGATTTATGTTTGTTCCTTTGACCCAATATCATGGGGGAGGAGAACTCGCGACTATTGAACCTCTTTGTGAACATCTGGATCATTATCAGATCCGATTGCAAAACTTGTTTGGAGCAGGTGTGCAAGCTTGTTATCGTGGCCCCCGCCTGTATGATACGGAAGAAACTCGAACGCTGGTGGCTCATTGGGTTAATTTCTATAAGAAGTATCGTGCTATATTGGATTCAGACATCATTCATTTACGCCGTCCGGATGGACGGGATTGGGATGGTATTTTGCATGTCAATCCTCGATTGAAGCAAAAAGGTTTTCTGTCTGTCTATAATCCGTTGGAAGTAGACATTGAGCGTGAAATTCGGGTTCCGTTGTATTATACGGGGCTGACTGACAAGGCCGTCGTGAAAGAACAAGACGGAAAAGCCATGAAGTATACTTTGAATCGCGACTATTCCATTACTATGACAGTTAAAATTCCAGCCAAAGGCTATAATTGGTATGTTATTGAAAAATAGTTTTATTAATAATAGAATATTGCTGATATCAATATTTTATAGTAGTTTTAAAAATAGTGTATCGTATGAAAATAAGTTTGATTGGTAATATTTGTGAAAAATATTGTATTTTAAATAGTTTGATATTTTTATCTGTAATGATAACTAATATATTTAGTGGGTATGCGAATGATGTTCGTATTGTTCAAAATCCTATATTGCCAGGATTTCACCCTGATCCATGTGCTGTAAGAGTAAAAAATGATTATTATATTGTAAACTCTACATTTGAATGGTTTCCTGGAATTCCAATATTTCATTCCAAAGACCTAAAGAATTGGGTACAAATAGGCAATGTTTTGACTCGTAAAAGCCAACTAGATTTAACAGGTATACCTGATTCCGATGGTGTATATGCACCATCTATTACTTGGCATAAAGGAATATTTTATGTAACTTATACCATAGTGCATCCAGGCTTACAATGGAGTAGCAAAGGTTATCCAAACTATATAGTTACTGCAACTAATCCAGCAGGGCCTTGGTCTGAACCTACTTATATTAATTCTTTAGGATTTGATCCTTCACTTTTTATAGATGAGGATGAAAAGGGGTATATTGTTGTACGTATTCTTGATCATCGTGAAGGAAAAATTTCTTCTCCTGGTATAGGAATACATGAAATAGATCTTAAATCTTTACGACCAATTGGAGAACCTAAATTTATTTATTCCGGTTGGGGAAAACAGTCTGCTGAAGGTCCAAAACTCCTGAAAAAAGACGGTTACTACTATTTATTTACAGCAGAAGGAGGAACGGGGTATGGACATTACGAAGCAGTAGCGCGAGCTAAAAATATTTATGGACCTTATGAACGTGCTCCATTTATATTTTACACATCAAAAGACAATCCAGAACATCCTATACAAAAAGCTGGTCATGGTACCCTTTTTTCAACGGCTAATGGAGAGTGGTATACTACACATTTAGCATCACGTCCTTTAACTCAATTAGGGAATTGTCCTTTAGGACGTGAGACATTTCTTCAAAAAGTAGAGTGGGTAGATGGCTGGCCTCAATTAGCTAATGGTACGCCATTGCCTTCTGAATATGTCACTCTACCTAAACAAAAAGAATCATCATTCAATAATTCACATCAATATATAATAGATGAATTTAATAATTCGAAATTAGACTGTAGATACATCACGCCTAGGGAAGAGTTTCGACAAGAATGGATTCAAATAAAGAATGGACAATTAAAGCTTAAAGGTAGGGAGGCACTAGGAGGACTTTATCGTCAAAGTATACTAGCACAACGTGTTACTTCATATGAACAAACATTTGAAACTCAACTTTCATTTCATCCAATTAATTATAGGCAAAGTGCAGGTCTATGTTGTTATTATAATTCTACCCATTTTTATGCTTTAGGATTAACATACGAAGAACAAAAAGGTCTTGTATTGGAATTATTTGGCGCAGATAGAAAATATCAAGAATATTTGTCAGATAGAATTCCTGTCCTTGTAACAGATTTACGCATGAAAGTCGAGATTTGTAAAGATAAACTTCAATTTTATTATTCTTTACCAGAGGAAGATTGGAAGGCTATTGGTCCGCAGCTTGATTTTAGTAAATTATCAGATGATTATGCGGTTGGATTTACGGGTGCTACTGTAGGATTATTTGCACAAGATATGATGTATGAATCAAACTGGGCTATATTCGATTATTTTAAAATGTATCTAAATAAAAACATGTAATCAGAGTATGAAGAAATTTTCTTATTATCAGTATATTTCTATTGTTAATGCAAAATCTTAGAATTGTGATTATTTTATAATCATGATAGCTAAAAGTTCGGCCAAAGGCTATAATTGGTATGTTATTGAATAATAGTTTCTTGGTGAAATGCGTTAAACTTTAAAATTCAATTTGTTATGTGTCGATTTATAATTTGGGTTTGGATGATTCTGTTTCTGTTTTCATCATGTAAAAGGGAACAGGCAATTGAAGCCGCCTATGATTTGATAGAACGTGTCACTCCGGGGTATAGCGAATGGTATCAGTTGGAACTGATACCGCCTGCCGAGAGTGGTGAAGATGTGTATGAGATAGATGCGCACGACGGAAAAGTGGTTTTACGCGGTAACAATACGATAGCTTTGGCTACGGCCTTCAACCAATATTTGAAATATTATTGTCAGGCTCATGTTTCTTGGTTTGGAAATCAGTTGGATTTGCCAGATTCGCTTCCGCTTCCGGAAAAGTCTGTACGAAATACCATAAATGGGAAGTACCGTGTCTATATGAATTATTGTACTTTGAGTTATTCGGCTGCCTGGTGGGATTGGGAACGTTGGGAAAAGGAATTGGATTACATGGCTATGAATTCTATCAATACTCCTCTATCAACGGTAGGTTTGGAGGCTGTCTGGTACAATACACTCTTGAAATTCAATTTTACGGATGAAGAAGCGCGGCGTTTTTTGGCTGGTCCTGGCCACTCGGCATGGCAGTGGATGCAGAACTTGCAAAATTATGGTGGCCCTCTTCCTAAATCTTGGATTGAGAAACACATCGAATTGGGCAAGAAGATTATTTCACGCCAGCTTGAGTTGGGAATGACTCCCATCCAACAAGGTTTTTCTGGTTATGTACCTCGTGAGATGAAGGATAAATATCCTGAAGCGCAAATTCGTTTACAACCTTCTTGGTGTGGCTTTGAGGGGGTAGCCCAATTAGATCCGACTGATTCGCTCTTTATGAAGTTTGGAAGAACCTTTTTAGAAGAAGAGAAACAATTGTTCGGAACTTACGGCCTGTATGCCGCTGATCCTTTCCACGAGAGCCGACCTCCTGTTGATACACCTGACTATCTTCATGCCGTGGGTGAAAATATTCATCGGTTATTTGAATCTTTTGATCCTGATTCTAAATGGATAATGCAGGCCTGGAGTTTACGAGAATCGATTGTGAAAGCGGTGCCACAGGATAAGTTGGTAATTTTGGATTTGAATGGAAACCGGCATAAAGTAGATGGATTTTGGGGATATCCTTTTGTGATTGGTAATCTGCATAATTTTGGCGGCCGCATAAATCTTCATGGTGATATGCGTTTGCTGGCTTCCAATCAATATATGGTGGCTAAACAGAATTTTCCGAATGTCTGTGGTTCCGGTCTGTTTATGGAAGCTATTGAACAAAATCCAGTTTATTATGATTTGGCGTTTGAAATGCCCCTTCATCGTGACAGTATAAATATTGAAGAATGGTTGTCTTTATATGCAGAACGGCGTTATGGCTGTAAGTCGGATTTGGCGGAACAGGCTTGGAAATATTTATTGGAAGGTCCTTATCGAGAGGGTACAAACGGAACGGAACGCAGTTCTATTATTGCTGCTCGTCCGGCTTTGGATGTAAAGAAATCGGGTCCAAATGCAGGTTTGGGAATTCCTTATTCTCCCTTGTCGCTTTTTAAAGCTGAAGGTTTGTTATTGGAGGATGCTGGCCGTTTGAAGAAATCTGTTCCTTATCGTTTTGACATTGTAGATGTGCAACGCCAGCTAATGTCAAATCTGGGACAAGCTATTCATCGGAAAGCAGCTGAAGCATTTAAATGTAAAGATTTGCAGTCTTTTCGTTTGCATTCCAGCCGTTTCATGGATTTGTTGCATGATGTAGATACCTTATTGCGTACTCGCTCGGAATTCAATTTTGATCGTTGGATTTCTGATGCTCGTTCGTGGGGAGATACGGAAGCCGAAAAGAATTTATATGAGAAAGATGCTACGGCTTTGGTAACAATTTGGGGTGGCGAGAATGATATCCCGTTAATCTTTGATTATTCCTGGCGTGAATGGGCTGGGCTGATTGACGGTTATTATTTAAATCGTTGGAGGATGTTTTATTCCATGCTGGAAGAATGTTTGAAGGATGGTCGTGAATATCGGGAAGAAGGGCTTTGCATGACCCATGGGCGAGAAGCATTTGATGCCAATGATTTTTATAAAACTTTGGGAAAATGGGAGGTGAAGTTCGTGAATACTCCAGGTAAAATGCGCGTACCGATGGTTTGTGGAGATGAAATAGAATTGGCTACATATATGTATGAGAAGTATTCGGCTTTGGCATCTGAATATTATGTTGGAGAGGTTGGTGCAGATATAATCATGGAAGATAACAATTATGAGAATTTTGGTGGGTAAGAATTTTCCCTTTTGTAGAACTTATATTTATAAAAAAATGAAATTACGTTTGATTTATTTATTCATTGGACTAATAATAATGGTTCCTTGTACTTCTGCCCGTAATAGGCAGCTTCCTTCTGGCGTAGAAGAACGCCAAATATGGGTAAATACTTTAGTGAAAATCGTAGATCCGGTATTAAGTAATTTGGCGAATAATACATTGCGTGTTAATATGCCACAAGAGTCTTTGGACAAGAAAAGAGTGCAGAAATTTTCTCATTTAGAGGCTGTTGGTCGTACGATATGCGGTGTCGCACCTTGGCTTGAACTAGGTGAGGACGATACCGAAGAAGGGAAGCTTCGAGGTAAATATATTCGTTTGGCATTGAAAGGTTTGGCTAATGCTGTTGATCCTTCTTCCCCTGATTATCTTGATTTTGGTACTCCTTATCAGCCTTTGGTTGATGCTGCTTTTCTGGCACAAGGATTATTGCGTGCTCCTCAACAGTTATGGGGGCGTATGGATGGAGTGACGCGTGAGCGTATGATTACGGAATTGAAACGTTCTCGCAGAATTAAACCTTTTGAAAGCAATTGGCTGCTTTTCGCTTCTATGGTTGAGGCTGCTTTATTGGAATTTACTGGAGAATGTGATATGCAGCGTCTAAAGTATGGTGTGGAAACATTCCGGGATAAGTGGTATAAAGGTGATGGTATTTATGGTGATGGGCCGGATTATCATGCAGATTATTATAATAGCTTTGTAATTCATCCGATGCTGACGGATGTCCTGCGTGTTATGGTAAAACACGGAATAGAAGGAGCAAAAGATTTTTTGCCGATACAGATGAAACGTTTCACTCGTTATGCAGGTCAGTTGGAACGGATGATTTCTCCTGAAGGTGCTTATCCGGTAATAGGACGTTCTATAGTATATCGTGTGGGAGCTTTTCATGCATTAGCTCAAGCTTCTTTGCTCGAAGTTTTGCCAAATGAGGTTAGTTCGGCTCAGGTGCGTTGTGCCTTGACCGCAGTCATAAACCGACAGTTTACGGCACCTCATACATTCGATGATGGGGGAGGGTGGTTGCGTATAGGTTTTGCTGGTAGTCAGATTCAGATGTCGGAATCTTATATTAATACGGGTAGTACGTACCTATGTACTACAGGATTCTTACCTTTAGGGCTTCCTGTTGATAATCCTTTTTGGAGTGATCCGTTTACTCCTTGGACAGGGGTTAAAGCTTGGAATGGTAGAGAAGTAAAAGCAGACCATGCTATTTGAGTATAGAAAAAAGAACTGGAATATTTTAAATAATCGTTATATTATAATTAATTGTTGAATAAAATGAGAAAAATATTTTGTTATTTATTAGTTGTATTATTATCAATCTCTCAGTTTTCTATGGGGCAAAATGAAACAAAAAAATTGCCCGCAGAGTTAGAAATTCCTTTGAAATATGGTGCTCAACGCTTAGCTAAACGTTCGGATAAAGATATGCAGCGATTTCGTGATAATAGGCTTGGACTTTTTATTCATTGGGGATTGTATGCTATCACTGGTGGAGAATGGGAAGGAAAGCTTTATAAAGCTACATCTGAATTTCTTCAGATGAGTGCAGATGTTTCTGCTAATGAATGGATGAAGTTAATGAATAGTTGGAATCCGAATAAGTTTGATGCAACACTCTGGGCTAAGACTGCTAAAAAATTAGGAGCAAAATATATTAAAATAACAACGAAACATCATGACGGATTTTGCTTGTGGCCGAGTAAATATAGTCGATATACTGTTGCACAAACTCCTGATAAACGGGATATTATTGGAGAATTGGTTGAGGCCTGTCGGAAAGAAGGAGTAGATGTACATCTTTATTATTCAATATTGGATTGGAGTCATCCAGATTATAGGAGCGCTATTAAAAATGAGGAAGACGCTGTTGCATTTGGACGTTTTTTGGATTTTGCTGAAAATCAGTTAAAAGAATTGGCAACAAGATATCCGACTGTTAAGGATTTTTGGTTTGATGGTACGTGGGATAGTAGTTTTAAACAGATGGGAGGTGCATGGAGTTTACGTATCGAACGAATGTTGAAAGAAATGATACCTGGCGTGACGGTGAACAGTCGACTTCGTGCTGATGAATATGGTAAACGGCATTTTGACAGTAATGGTCATTTGATGGGCGATTATGAGTCTGGTTATGAACGTCGTCTACCAGATCCTATTAAAGACGTAGAAAAAGTAATTCATCATGATTGGGAAGCATATATGACTATTCCAGAAAACTTGTGGGGATATCATAAAGATTGGAGTTGGAGCTATGCTAAGACTCCTTATGAGGCGATACAACGTATTGTACATGCTGTATCTATGGGCGGTAATATGGTAATAAATTTTGGCCCAAAACCGGATGGAACTTTTAGGGAGGAAGAAATGGAAATGGTAAAAGTTGTTGGTGATTGGATGAAAAAATATGGCTGCTGTGTGTACGGTTGTGACTATGCTGGTTTAGAAAAACAGGATTGGGGATATTATACACGTGGAGCTAATAACGAAATATATATGGTGGTATTTAATGCTCCTTATTCGAAAAAAATGTCTGTTAAGTTGCCTAAAGATTATATGATAGAGAAAGCGGTAGTCGTAGATAGTAAAGAGGAAGTACAAGTGAAGGAAATTGCTCGAGATGAATATAATGTAGCAATGCCTAAAAAAACATATTATGAACCTTTTGTTATCCAGTTAAAAGTAAAATCAAAGGCTGGGGCAGTAAATAAGTATCAGGATGCTTTGATTTAAAAGGCTTGTTATATATTTTTTAAATAGTTGAAGAATGAGAACAGTTCTGTTATTTATTCTGATAAATTTAGGCTTTGTAGGTTGGACTTATGCGGAAGGTGCGACGAAGGACTGGTTACTTGATGGTCATGAGTACAAAGTAAGTATAGAGGTTAGAGATAGTGTCTTGTGTCTGGAAAATGGATTGATTTCTAGAAAGTTTACTCTGCCTCCTTATGTGGCAACTGTGAGTTTGGAAAATTCGATGACTGGCAATGAAGAACTACGTGCTGTACGTCCAGAGGCTTTATTGACAATTGATGGTAAAGAGTATGCAGTGGGAGGACTTTATGGACAGCCAGTCCAGAATTTTTTGTCTTGGAATTTCTTATCTCAAATGTATGGCTGTGATACAACATTCGTTTGTACCGGTTATCAGGTCGGTGAAACCGTGGAGCGTTTTCCTTATAAGGCAAACAAAAAATGGGTAGCTAATGAGAGTCCTTGGCCAGCTCCTGGTAAACGTATTATTTTTGAATACAAAGCAGGTCCTCAAGCTTCTCTGGCTATCCGAGGAATTACAGTCCGTGTGATATACGAACTGTATGACGGGGCTCCTATTCTGTCCAAGCAGATCGAGGTTGTAAATGAAACAGGTCGGGAGATTGTGCTGAATTCTTTCAAATCTGAGATTCTAGCGTTGGTAGAGACTGCGCCTAAAGTGCATTATGGTGAGCCTCATGAGATCCGTATGCTTGCTCAGGAACCTGGTGCGTTTACTCGTGATTATCGGAAGAAACCTGTGCAGACAGATGCTCCGCGTGACTATATAGATCGCTTTACCCAGCTGTTTGTTGTGACCGACTATGCGATGGGTGGTGATATGGAGGCAATGAAAGATAATCCAGCCGTCCGCTGGGTTTTCGATCATCCTGAATACGAAGCTACTGGGATTCGTTATTACGGACAGTATAAACCAGCCCGTCTGGAAGTTGGCTTACCTGTTGGTCCTGAACTTTCGATTGCTCCAGGAGAATGTTTTCAGTCGTGTACGGCATTTGAGATGCTTCGTGACGGGACAGATACAGAACGTCGTGGATTGGCAGAATGTCGTTTTTGGCGGATGATGGCCCCTTGGACACAGGAGAATCCGATATTCATGCATGTAAGGAGTTCGGATGATGAGGCTGTTAGGAAAGCTATTGATCAGTGTGCCGAAGTTGGTTTCGAAATGGTTATTATGACTTTCGGTAGTGGCTTCAATATAGAGGATGATTCTCCTGAATATTTGGCACGTATGAAGCGATTGAATGATTATGCAAAATCCAAAGGTATTACTTTGGGTGGTTATTCATTGCTGGCCAGCCGTGGAGCTAAAGACGAAGATGCGACTATCAGTCGTAAGACAGGTAAACCGGCAGTCAGTCGTGAGGAAGGAAGCCGCTTTGGTAAATCGCCATGCTTGGCTTCTGCATGGGGAGATCTCTATTTCAAACGATTGACAGGGTTCTTTGAAAAGACAGGTATGGGAGATTTTGAGCATGATGGTTCCTATCCAGGTGATCCGTGTGCATCAGTTTCGCATAGTGGACATCGTGGATATGGAGATTCTCAGTGGAAGCAATGGAAGGTTATTAGTGATTTCTATCGTTGGTGTCGTGGAAAAGGCATTTATCTGAACGTACCAGATTGGTATTTTCTTTCAGGATCGAACAAGACTCCGATGGGTTATGTAGAAACCAATTGGTCGTTGCCTCGTGCTTATCAGGAAATTATAGAGCGCCAGAATATTTACGATGGAACCTGGCAGAAAACACCTAGTATGGGAAGCATGTTTGTTCCATTGACCCAGTATCATGGCGGAGGGTCTCAGGCTATTGTAGAACCTCTTTGTGAGCATCTGGATCATTATCAGATCCGGTTGCAAAATTTGTTTGGCGCTGGTGTAAAGGCGGGATACAGAGGGTATAGATTATACGATACAGAAGAAACTCGCTCAATGGTAGCTTCTTGGGTTCGTTTTTATAAAAAGTATCGTGCTATATTGGATTCAGACATCATTCATTTACGTCGTCCAGATGGACGAGATTGGGACGGTATTTTACATGTTAATCCACAATTGAAGCAAAAAGGTTTTTTATCTGTTTATAATCCGTTAGCTGTGGATATTGAACGTGAAATTAAGATCCCATTGTATTATACAGGCCTTACTGATAGGGCTGTTGTGAAAGAACAAGATGGAGAAGCGGTGGAATATATATTGGATCGAAACTATTTTATTACTATAATAGCTAAAATTCCGGCAAAGGGATATAACTGGTATATAATCGAATGAATGTTATAGGGAAATGAAAATCGATTGTATGAAAAATATAAAGAAGTATTATTTGTTGTTGTTGTTTTATAGTTTCAATTTATCCGTTTATGGAGATGTTGTAAACAGTATCGATTGGAAATCTTTTCTCTCTAAGCATGACCTTGTTTGGGATGAAACTCCTGACAGTTATTTCAATGCTCCATTCTTGGGAAATGGGAAATTAGGCACTATGCTTTACCGTCCAGGTGGTGGCATGTATCGACTGGATATAGGTAGTAGTGAGGTGTTGGAACATCAAACTAATCAGGCACCGACTTTTGTCAAAAATGGTCGTCTTCCGGTAGGGTATTTTGAATTTGCATCAAATTATAAATTGAATGATATGAAAGGGCGTTTGAATATCTATAATGCGGAGGGATCCTTTACGCTAAATTCATATTATCAACATTCTATGCAAGTCCGATTGAAAGTGTTAAGAAATGTAGACTTGATAGTCCTTGACTATAAAACGGATGAGAAACTAAATGGGTATTGGGTGTATCGTCCGTTACCTTCGGTTGTACCACGTATTTGGGTTACGAAAGAAGATGGTCGTTTTTTAAATCCACCAGCTAAATACGAACTATTGAATGATGTACATCTTTCCATTCAAGAAAGACTTTCTGGAGGTAGTTATGTAACGGCCTGGAAAGATTTCTCTCTTAAAAATGGATGGAGAAGATTGATTGTTACTGTTAGGGATAGTTATCCAGAACAAACGGATATTTATAAGTTGGCCGATTTTGTAAATACTTATTCGGATGAAGATACCTTGTCTTCAGAAATTCAGAAACACCAAGAATGGTGGAATAATTACTATACAAATAGCTTTATTTCTATTCCTCATCCACAGATGGAATCTCTATATTGGGGATTACAATATAAACTTGCGTCTATGATAAGGAAAAATGGTCCATTTTGCGATTTGATGGGACCTTGGTATAAAGAAACAAGCTGGCCGGGAGTATGGATGAACCTTAATACACAAATGCTTTATAGTTCTTTCCATATATCTAATCAGTTAGAATTGGCATCCACTTTACCAGACTATATACATAGTGTAGAACAGGGGCTTATTGACTGTGTTCCTTCTGAATTTCGGTATAATTCAGCAGGATTACCTCGTTGTACTGGCCGGGAACAGATTGATCCGGTATTTGATTGGCCAAATGCAGAATATCCCGAACGTTCTAATTTGATTTATTTATTATATTATGTTTGGGAACAATATCGGATGAATATGGATGATAATTATCTCCGTCAGTCTTATTATCCGTTGTTGAAACGAGCTGTAAATTTTCTATTGAATGTAGTGGAGAAAGATGAAAAGGGGAAAATCCATACTCCAAAATCGCATTCTCCTGAATCTGCTGATGGAAAGGATACAAATTATGATTTGGCTTCTTTGAAATGGGGATGTCAGACATTACTGAAAATAACCGATAGGCTTAAACTTAAAGATGAACAGAGAAAAGAATGGAAATATACTCTTGAACATCTGATAGATTTTCCTGCGGACGATAATGGATATAGAGCTTCGGCAGAAAAAACAGCTCCACTTATGCATAGGCATTGGTGTCATTTATTTCAAATTTATCCTTATTATTTAGTTAATTATGAAAATCCCGAGGAGCGTGAAATAATAATGCGTTCTATCACGCATTGGGGAAGTCCTAAAATACCTAATACTTGGACACAGGCTGTTATTAGTTCTATTTATTCTTCCGTTGGGATGCCTGATAAGGCTTTGGAGCATTTGAATTTAGCTTTGGCTACTAAGAACTTGTCTGCTAATATGACACATTCTGAAAGTAGTTATCCTTGTGTAGAAACTTATGGAGGATTAAGTCGAATGCTTTTGGATATGTTGATTCAAAGTTGGGGGAATAAGATTAGAATTTTTCCAGGAGTTGGAGAACAATGGCAGGATGCTGTTTTTGATCACTTGCGTGCAGAAGGAGGTTTTCTAGTGTCTGCTGGAAGAAAGAATGGCTCTACCGAATGGATTGAAATTGAAAGTTTAGCAGGGGAACCTTGCGTTGTAGAACATAATTTTAAGACTTCATTTAAGGTTGTTGGTTGTAAAAAGAAAGAAATAGATAGTCGAACGGTTAAACTTTATTTGAAGAAAGGTGAGAAAGCTTTTCTTTATGTAGGAGAAGGTAATAAAACAATCCAACCGATTAATGTAGAACATGGAATATATAATTTTTATGGATGGCCTGATAGAAGATATATAGTGAACAAAAAATAGGCTTCAGAAAATGTTTTTTGTACTTTATTTATAGGATAGCCTAGATTAGGTAACTGTTTGGGGAAAGCCAGCTTTGCATTTTTATGCGAAAGCTGGCTCTTTTTGTATCGTCTTATTTCTACTGTCATTTCGGCAGGGCTTTTTTACACTTCGGTAGTTTTTTCATGATTGCAACAGTGATAACCATTACTTTTACTTCCGCAAAAATAAAGAAATCTTGAGATGCTTGAATAAAGGATAAAAATGCTTCTGCTTAAGCATTATTAGTCAAAATACAAGCAGTAAAAAGGCATGGATTTTGTTTTAATAATAAAGCTTGGGTAATGTTGCCCGGCAGAAAAAATGTGAACGATGAAGAATTTGACATGGATGATGGCGATGTTCCTGCTCATGCTGGCAGGGAGCGCCGCAGCACAAGAAGAAAAGGAAATGACAAAGGCTGAAAAGAAAGCCTTGCAGGAACGTATTGACAAGTATCTGCACGATGAGGCAGAAGAGGCTCTTAACAACCGCGCTTTCACACTGGAGGCTGATCAGGTGATATTCAAGTATGGACAAACGGCACATGTGACGGCTAATACCAACTTTGTTTCGGTGAAGGATGACCATGCCGTTGTGCAGACTGCTTTCAATATCCCTGTCAGTGGTCCGAATGGACTGGGCGGTGTGACTGTAGAAGGGATATTTTCGGACTATGAGCTGAAAAAGGACAAGAAAGGAAATATCTCGCTTTCTATCAACGTGATGGGTACAGGTATTTCGGCTCGTGTGGACATCACGCTCTATGAGGGAAGTAACAAGGCTACGGTCAGCATTACGCCTAACTTCAATTCGAATCGCATGACGCTTAACGGTGTGATCGTGCCGATCGAAAAAAGTAGCGTATTCAAAGGACGTTCTCTATGAGAAGGACAGGACAAATGATGTGCAATAAACTTAACTATAGAAAATTATGAAAAAGATTTTATTATTGGCTTGCATGGCGCTGACGATTGCGGCATGTGAAAAAGATCCCGATCTGGGACAACTGGATTCGGATATGGTGGTTTACACCGATTATGACAGCGATACGGATTTCAGTAAATTTCAGACTTATTTCCTGCCGGACAGTATTCTGGAGGCAGGAAGTCACCACGCTACATACTGGAAAGACGAGAATGCGCAAAAACTCATTGACGCTGTAGTGGCCGAAATGAATAGTCGTGGTTATCAACGGATCACTGATCCTGAACAGAAGTCGGAAGCTGACCTTGGCGTACAGCTTTCCTATATCGCCCAGCGAGTAAATATCTCCAGCGGTTGGTGGGGCGGCTGGTGGGATTATGGCTACTGGGGTCCCTGGTGGGGCGGCTGGTACTATCCCTACACTGTCAACTATAGCTATGATACCAATACGCTGGTTATGGAAATGGTAGACCTCTCGGATGGGGGAGAGGAGAATGCTAAATTGCGTGTGGTATGGTATGCTGACGCATCGGGTTACCAATATAATTCGAATTACGATATCCGCCTGATGACCGAGGCTATTGGACAGGCTTTTGAGCAGTCACCCTATATTCAGTCTAACAAATAAGAAACGGAGGTTTACAATGAAAACAATATATAACCAAAATATACTGAAGACTCTAGCGTTGGCAGCTTGCATGCTGCTGGCCTTCCTTCCACAAGCACAGGCTCAATATGCTTCGCAGCGAAAAGTACACTTCGCCGTAGATTGGCAGATGAATGCTCCTCTGGCTACCGATTTCACTGACAAAATCAGTGGCTGGGGTATGAATTTTGAAGGCGTTTACGACGTGACATCCCATTTTTCGGCTGGTGCGTTCCTCTCGTTTCATACCAATCATAGCTACGTAGGGCGCCAGACCATCAGTCTTTCGCCAACCGAAAGTTTGACTACGGACCAGCAACGATCGGCTTTCCAATTACCTTTCGGAGCCACGACGACTTATACCTTCTGTACGAACTCACATGTCCGCCCTTATGTCGGTGCCAAGCTGGGAACCATGTTTGGCCGTTATACTACTTACTTTGGTACAGGTGGTCTTTATGATTCCAGCTGGGGATTTTATGCCTCGCCTGAAGTTGGCCTCAAAATCTATCCGAACTTACAGAAGAACTGGGGCTTCCACATCGCCGGTTACTATAGTTATGCGACGAACCGGGCAGAGACATTGACTGTCGATATTGAGGGACAGAACAACGTCGGGTTCCGCCTGGGTGTCTTGTTCTGAACGAGGACAGACCGTCCTTTTTATATTCTGTGATTTATTTGAAGAGCCCGCAGGCTTGTCATAATCTTTGGCAAACTTGCGGGCTTTTCTTGTAAATAACAGGAGGAAAATGGGTAGGGGAACAGGGTGTAATTGCTCATTCCCGTCTGTATTGTGCATTTTCTGTCCCTATTTCTTGCCAAACCCGACACTTTCCGTAAATTTGCAGGCTGATAGCCAACTATATATTGACAGTTGACAGAAATAAAAAAGAGAAATACTTATACTAATTATTTAATATCATGAGTTTGAAAATCGTAGTATTGGCAAAACAAGTGCCCGACACCCGCTGTGTGGGCAAGGATGCCATGAACGCCGACGGTACCATCAACCGTGCGGCCCTTCCGGCCATTTTCAATCCGGAAGACCTCAATGCGCTGGAGCAGGCGCTACGTCTGAAAGACGCACACCCGGGATCGACCGTCACCATGCTCACCATGGGACCGGGACGTGCAGCCGAAATCATTCGCGAAGGACTTTATCGTGGTGCTGACGGCGGTTATCTGCTGACCGACCGCGCCTTTGCTGGTGCCGACACACTGGCTACTTCGTATGCACTGGCTACAGCCATCCGTAAGATTGGCGAGTATGACATCATCGTCGGCGGTCGCCAGGCTATCGACGGCGATACGGCACAGGTAGGCCCGCAGGTGGCTGAGAAACTGGGCTTGCCGCAGATTACTTACGTAGAGGAAATCCAGGAAGTGAAGGACGGCCGTATCCGCGTGAAGCGCCATATCGATGGTGGCGTGGAGACTGTAGAAGGTCCGCTGCCCATTGTGCTCACCGTGAACGGTAGTGCCGCTCCTTGCCGTCCGCGCAACGCCAAGTTGGTGCAGAAGTACAAACGTGCCATGGGAGGACAGGAGAAAGCCGCCTTGACCAAAGACGGTGCCGAACTGCCCTATGCTTCGCTCTACGAACAGCGCCCCTATCTGAACATCACGGAGTGGAGCGTGGCTGACGTCAACGGCGATACCAAGCAATGCGGTCTCAGCGGTTCGCCCACCAAGGTGAAGAAAATCGAGAACATTGTCTTCCAGGCCAAGGAAAGCAAGACCCTGACAGGCAGCGATGCGGATGTAGAGAACCTGATTGTTGAACTTTTGGCTAACCACACTATCGGATAAAGAATTATGAACAACGTATTTGTATATTGTGAGATGGACGGCTGCCATGTTGCCGACGTCAGTCTCGAACTTTTGACCAAAGGCCGTAAGTTAGCCAATGAATTGGGCTGCCAGCTGGAAGCCATTTGTGCCGGCACCGGCCTCGAAGGTGTAGAAAAACAAGTGATGCCTTTCGGTGTAGACCGTGTTCACGTGTTCGACGCCCCGGGTCTCTTCCCTTATACTTCCCTGCCTCACACTTCCATCCTTGTCAACCTGTTCAAGGAAGAGAAGCCTCAGATCTGCCTGATGGGTGCCACCGTCATCGGCCGTGACCTCGGCCCGCGTGTATCTTCGGCCCTGACCAGTGGACTGACCGCCGACTGTACACAGCTGGAAATCGGTAGCCACGAGGACAAGAAGCTTGGCAAGACTTACGAAAACCTGCTCTACCAGATCCGTCCTGCTTTCGGTGGTAACATCGTGGCCACCATCGTCAACCCCGAACACCGTCCGCAGATGGCTACCGTCCGCGAAGGCGTGATGAAGAAAGAAATCCTCGACGAGAACTATCAAGGTGAAGTGATCCGTCACGACGTGGCCAAGTATGTGCCCGAAACGGACTATGTAGTGAAGGTCATCGACCGCCATGTGGAAAAGGCCAAACATAACCTGAAGGGTGCTCCCATCGTAGTGGCCGGAGGTTACGGTATGGGCTCGAAGGAAGGTTTCGACATGCTGTTCGAACTGGCCAAGGAACTCCACGCCGAGGTAGGTGCCAGCCGTGCCGCCGTCGATGCCGGTTTTGCTGACCACGACCGTCAGATTGGTCAGACGGGTGTTACGGTTCATCCCAAGCTCTACATCGCCTGCGGTATCTCCGGTCAGATCCAGCACATCGCCGGCATGCAGGATGCGGGTATCATCATCTCCATCAACAACGACGAGAACGCTCCCATCAACGCCATTGCCGACTATGTCATCAATGGAACGGTGGAAGAGGTAATTCCTAAAATGATTAAGTACTACAAAAAGAACAGTAAGTAATGGCAAACTTTTATACTGAACACCCGGAATTGCGCTTCCATCTGAACAACCCGCTGATGGAACGCATCTGCGAACTCAAGGAACGCGGATATAAAGACAAGGATGAGTACGACTACGCGCCGCAGGACTATGCTGACGCAATGGACTCATACGACAAAGTATTGGAAATCACCGGCGAGATTACCGGCGAAGTGATTGCTGCCAACGCAGAAGGCGTGGACGAGGAAGGTCCCCACTGCGCCAACGGCCGTGTGGAATATGCCAGCGGTACGAAGCAGAATCTCGACGCCATGGTGAAGGCTGGCCTGAACGGCATGACCATGCCGCGCCGCTACGGTGGCCTCAACTTCCCCATCACTCCCTACACTATGTGTGCGGAGATCGTGGCTCAGGCCGATGCCGGTTTCGGCAACATCTGGTCATTGCAGGACTGTATCGAAACGCTGTATGAATTCGGTAACGAAGACCAGCACAGCCGTTTCATTCCCCGCATCTGCGCCGGCGAAACCATGTCTATGGACCTGACCGAGCCCGATGCCGGTTCTGACCTGCAGAGCGTCATGCTGAAAGCTACCTACGACGAGGCCAACCAGTGCTGGCGTCTGAACGGTGTGAAGAGATTTATCACCAACGGCGACGCCGATCTGCACCTCGTACTGGCCCGCTCCGAAGAAGGTACACACGATGGCCGTGGCCTCTCCATGTTCATCTACGACAAGCGCGACGGAGGTGTGGACGTACGCCGCATCGAGAACAAGCTCGGTATCCACGGTTCACCCACTTGTGAATTGGTTTACAAGAATGCCAAGGCCGAACTTTGCGGCGACCGCAAGCTGGGTCTGATCAAATATGTGATGGCGCTGATGAACGGTGCCCGTCTGGGTATCGCCGCCCAGTCTGTCGGCCTCAGCCAGGCAGCCTACAACGAAGGTCTGGCCTATGCCAAGGACCGCAAACAGTTCGGCAAGGCCATCATCGAGTTCCCCGCCGTTTACGACATGCTGGCTACGATGAAGGCTAAGCTCGACGCCGGCCGCTCGTTGCTCTACCAGACTTCGCGCTACGTCGACATCTACAAGGCACTGGACGACATCGCCCGCGAACGTAAGCTGACGCCCGAAGAACGTCAGGAGCAGAAGAAGTATGCCAAGATGGCCGACGCCTTCACGCCGCTGGCCAAGGGTATGAACTCCGAATACGCTAACCAGAACGCCTACGACTGTATCCAGATTCACGGCGGAAGCGGCTTCATGATGGAATATGCCTGCCAGCGCATCTACCGCGACGCACGTATCACCAGCATCTACGAAGGTACTACCCAGCTACAGACGGTGGCCGCCATCCGCTACGTGACGAACGGCACGTACGCTTCCATCCTGCGTGAGTACGAACAAATCCCGTGCAGCGAAGCCATGCAGCCGCTGATGGATCGTGTGAAGGAGATGACCAATAAGCTGGAAGCCTGCACCAACGCTGTGAAGGAAGCCCAGAACCAGGAACTGCTCGACTTCACCGCACGTCGCCTCTACGAGATGGCTGCCGATTGCGTGATGTCACAGCTCATCATCCAGGACGCTACAAAGGCTCCCGAACTCTTCGCCCAGTCAGCACAAGTTTATGTCAACTACGCCGAGGCCGAAGTGGAGAAGCACTTCAACTTCATCCGCAAGTTCAAGGCTGAAGAGCTGGAAAGCTACCGCAAGTGATACGCCGATAACCTTTATTAACAGGGACTGCCCTAAAGACAGTCCCTGTTTTTTATTGTTACCGTTATGAAAATTTATTCCGTTGACAAACTGTTTCTGTTTTCTTGTGTGTTTCTGTTGCTACATGCCTGCAACTTGCGCCAGCACCCCAGCGTGGAGGAAATGTTTGACCAAGCTGCCGAGTTGCAAAAAGACACCCGTTCGGCAGAGGCGATGGCTTTGTACTACGAGGTACTGAGCCGGACGGACGATCCCCGCATCCAGTCGCGTACCTATCAGAATCTAGGAGCCATATATATGTGGGACCGGGTCTTCGACAAGGCCATCGAGGCCTATATTCAGGCATACCAACGGGATTCGCTATTGCGTGACACGTCGCACATGGTGAAGGCTCTGGAAGCGATCGGGACAATCCGTTTCGCGCTGGGAGACAGCATCGGGAACCGTCGTTTGTATGCCCGTGCCGTCCATCTGGCCCAACTGGCCAACGACTCTGCCAACCTGGCTGAAATCTACCGCAAAACAGGCTGGCACTATCAGACAATGAACCAATTTGACTCTGCCGCCTATTATACTCGCCTCAGCATGAGCTACAGTCGGACGCCTGCCAAACTTTATTCTACGCTGGCCGAAATTTATCGCCAACGGCAAGATATCGACTCTGCTCGCCATTATTTCGACTTAGGTATTCACGCTCCCAATACTGAAGACCGCCTGGCCAGCCTTTTCTTCAGTGCCCAGTTGGAACATGCCACAGGTAATGACACGACAGCCTATAACCGGTTGTTGGCCTATACGCTATCCGTAGACACACTCTATGCCCAGCAGAAGACACTTGAAATAGAAAAACTGGCTTATCGCCACGAGGCCGAACTGAAAATCCGCGGGGTGGAAGAACGCCACTGGCTCTACAGCGGCCTGGGCATACTTGCGTTGACAGTGGCCGCAAGCGCCTTCCTCCTCGTGCTGCAAAACCAGCGGCGCAAGAAGCGGGAAGAACAACTGAAGTACGAAGCCGCCCTGCAAGGGCTCAACGAAAAAATAGCTTTGCTGAAAGACAACCTGAACGCCAACGACCGCGAACGCGAAGCCCTGCTGCTGCGCACCGAAGAGCAGATTGCTCGCCTGCGCGCCGTCACCCTGAAGGACACTGCCATCGGCCGCCGCATCGTCCGACTGGCCGGACAGGACAATAAAGACAAACGCAACATCCGTGTGCTGACCGAGAAGGAACAGACCGAACTCCAAAAAGCCGTGGCCGACATCTATGCTGACGAAACAGCCCGACTGAAGGAACGCTATCCGCGCCTCACCGAAGGCGATTTGCTCTACTATTGCCTGGCATCGGCAGGATTCAGCACGTTTGCCATCGCCCTCTGCTTTGGCAATACGGACACAGGCATCGTGGCCCAGCGCAAACGGCGCATGAAGCTGCGTATGATGGAAGCCGGAAATGAATTGTCATCCAATGATTCTGTAATAGATTGATATACAGCAATAAACAAGAATAGAGTGTCATCCGTTTCCTTTTACGGTCCGTAAGATAGGCCGTAACTTTGCCGCATAATCAAAATCCTACAACAGCATGCAGCAAAGACACCAAGACAGAGCACTCTACTTTCGCGAGCAGGCACAGACCTGCCGCCGCCATTACCTTCCCTATCTGCAATCTTTCAGCCGAATTACACCGCAAACACGGGTACTGGAAGTGGGTTGCGGTGAAGGAGGAAATCTACTGCCATTCGCCCAAGCCGGCTGCCACGTCACAGGCATCGACCTGGCAGTCGGGCGAATCGAGGAAGCACGCCGCTTCTTCAGTCAGGCCAATGCACAAGGCACTTTCCTGACAGCCGACATCTTCCAATATGCCCCAACGGTACAGGAACGGTTCGACATCATCGTGATGCACGACGTCATCGAGCACATTGCTGACAAGGAGCAACTGCTCTGTACCCTCAAAGACCTGCTGGCACCCGAAGGGATGCTGTTCGTCGCCTTCCCTGCCTGGCAGATGCCTTTCGGAGGCCATCAGCAGATATGCCACCATGCACTGCCGGCCCGCCTGCCTTTCATCCACCTGCTGCCGCGTGCGGTCTATCGTGGACTGCTCCGTCTGAGCGGTGAATCGGAAGGATGTATCAACGAACTGATGGACATCTGCAGCACACGTACGACCATCGGACACTTCGAAAATCTTGTCCGTCGGCACTTCCGGATAACCGACAGGCAGTTATGGTTCATCAATCCGCATTACGAAACCAAGTTCGGCCTCCGCCCGCAAAAGCTATGGAAATCTATCGGCTGCATACCTGTCCTGAACGGCTTTTTCTCCACCGCATGCTGGTATCTGTTGACAAGGTATGATTAAATCATGCCACATACCAAAAGCGACACAACTTGCTGAACGACAAATTCATCCTCCAGTAAAAAGAAACTTATTTTATTTCATAGATAATTCTACAAAAATGGCGAACTTTGTTAGACAAATTTTACAACGATGAGTGAACTCAGACAAATCCCCAACGTCGGAGCCCGGACGGAGCAGGACCTCCTGGACATGGGTTACCCTACTATCGCCTCGCTGAAAGGCAAGCGGGCCGAAGATCTGTATACAGAAGAATGTCGCCTGCGCGGCTGTACCCTCGACCGCTGCCAGCTTTACTTGTATCGTGCCGTGGAGTATTTCGTCAACACGCCCCAACCCGACCTGGCCAAGTGTAAATGGTGGTTGTGGAAAGACGAGTTCGTGCGGCCGTCGCCCTGCGGGGCGGTGTGTGCCGAGTGTGCCAGCTTCCCCACGACCTGTGGCGGTTGCCGGAAGATACGCGGCAAGGTGTTTTGGCTGGCCTATACGGACAAGGACGTATGTCCTATCTACGAATGCTGCCGCGACAGGAAGCGACGGAATTGCGGCGGCTGTCCCGAGCTGCCTTGTGCCCGCTTCATGAAGGACCCGACCCTTTCGGATGCAGAAAACGAGGCGCACCTGCGGCAGATGCTAGCGCGGCTGGAGGAAGGCGTTGGAAATGAAAATGGGGAAGGCACGGAATAGAAACAGGGGCGTCGTTATAGCACAATGTCATCCTTCACACAGTGAAGGATGACATTGTTTTTTTATTCATAAGAGGAGGATTGCGTCAGTACGTCAGCGCCTCTTCGTGATATGTGTCGAAGCATGGGTAGTGCTCCAGCGGGTGGGGCTGGCAGAAGTCTACGCCCTGGAATATCGGGTTGGGCGCGGCCGACGTGGGCAGGATAAGCTCGACCTTGGCATCCTCGCCTACGAGGCGGACGTCAAATTTGCCGTCCTTATACGTGTAGTAGAGCGTGCCGCGGCCTATCTTGACCGACGTTTGCAGTTCGGTGATTTCGGCGGGCAGCTTGGGTTCGACGGTCACCGTGCCGCTCATCAAGTCGGGACGGATGCCGAGGAAGTACTGGTACCACACACGCAACTGCTCGGAATTGCTCCATGCCTGCAAGAACGTGCCCGAACGGCCTGCCCACGACTTTCCTTCGCGCGGATGGGCATCGGCATTCTCGCTGAGGCTGCCCACGGCGCCTTCGTGCAGGGCCTGGCGGTTCATGTTTTGGAAGAGCTTCCAGGCCGTTTCCTGCTGGCCATACTCAATCATGCGCTGCATGGCGATGCCGTTGTTCCACAGCCAGACGGTACCGTTGTGATAGGCGTCGTCCTTGTGATAGTAGTGCCAGTTCTCGTGCTGCGGATGGAACTGGAGGTCCCATTGTGCCAGTGAGGCGACGCCCCACGGATAGACCAGTTCTTCCCACACGCGGCGGGTGACGCGCTGCTTGAAGTCGTCGTCGGCTATCAGCTCGAAGCAGTAGAGCTGGTTGGGGCGGAACTGAAGGTCGGGCGTGCCGTCGGCATTCAGATGGTCGTAGATAAGTAGGCTGTCCTTGTTGCAGTAATCGGCCTCGAAATTGCGGGCCAGTCGCACGGCGGCCTCGTGCCAGGCCTCGGCATGAGGCGCGTCGTCCATCAGACGAGCCAGGTGGGCGCCGGCCTCCAGCTGCTTGTACCACAGGTACTGGATGTCGTTGGCGCGGTTACCACGGGGCGAACCGGGGATGCCGTTGCGTTTCACGTCCATCCACGTATCGGCATCAGCGTGCAGCAGGTAGCCCTTCTCGTCGGTGTGGTGACGCAGGCTCTGGTCGATGCTGAGGACGACGGAGGGATAGATGTCGCGCAGGAAGCTGCGGTCGCCCGAGTAGCGGAGCAGTTCTTCGGCCTCGATGACGTAGCGCGGCGTGCCATCGGCGGTATTGTAGAGAATACCCTCCAAGTTGGCACGGTTGGGGATGCGGCCACAGGTGACGGAAGTCGTATCGCGGTCCTGCAACTTGGCAAAGTCCTTCAGGATGTCCTTGGTCACTTCAAACTGACCCGTGACGAGCGTGGCGCCCGGCATGGCAATGAACATGTCGCGACCCCAATATTCGTTAAACCACGGCAGACCGGCATAGATGCCCTTGCCCTGCTGCTCGGTGATGAGTTCGTCCATAGTCAACGTCAACCAAGCCAAAGCCTTGTCCAGCTCGGGCAAGTTGGTGTGCAGCGGATTGTTTTCGGTTACCAGACGGTTCATACGTGCCTTGCGCTGGGCCAGCCATTCCGTTCCTTCCTTCCGATAACTGGCGATGAGCGAATCGCAATGTGCCTCCGTACCATAGGCAATGAGGAAACCTCCGGCCGATGCGGGTGCCTGCATACGGTTGCCCTTGAAACTGATACTAGCGGGGTTCAAAGGAACAACTTTCAAACGGTTGTTTTCAGCCTCCTGTGGTGTGTAGCAGAGAGCATCGGTGCGGCGGTCCGCATCCTTCAGCAGCGTTTCATTGAGCGCGATGCCGATGCTGTCTCCCTGCACAGAATCTACGATGATGCTCAGGATGGCGCGGTCGTCCACCATCGCCAGCGTCTCGACGGCATTCGCCCAGCGGTGTTCCAGACGGTCGGGGTAGACGCAGACCTGCGCATCGCGGCGCAACAGGGGTGTGCCGTCCACCGTCAGCGCATAGTCCGACAGGATGCGGCGCTTGGCCTGGTTCCATCCGGCATACCAGTCCGTGGGCTCGTCCTGATGTGTGCGTCCATACCAGTAGCCCGCCTTCTTGTCTGTGTAGGAATATTCACGGTTTGCTTCGGGAGCGACCTCCACGCCCAGTTCGTCTATCGTCAGCGTCGGGATGGAAGTTGTCTTGTCTGCCGCCCCGCACGACATCAGCACGGGAACGGCCAAGAGGGTAAGATAACGATGTTTCATGGTGTATAATATTTTCCTTTCATTTCTGTCTGCAATGATAAGAAAAATACGGTAAAACCACTTCAACTCCCTGCACAAACTATTCGCTCGGGCATAAGCAAACGTTTTCGACACACTGACGTATTGTATCATTCTCCATAAAAATAAGCGGCTGTAGCTCCACCGTCCACCAGGAAATCGCTTCCCGTGATAAAGGCCCCCCGGCTTCCCATCAACAGTTCAGCAACGTTTGCCACTTCATCGGCCGTTCCGGGACGCCCTGCGGGGCAATGGGCAAACATGTTCTTGTAGAACTCACCCCGCGGTCCGTTGAACTCGTCGATGGCAAGCGGTGTGACGATGATGCCGGGCGAAATGGAATTGATGCGGGCCCCGCGCTTGCCCCATTTCACGGCTTCTGCCATCACTCGCTTCACATTACAACGTTTTGCCAACTGATAGGCGTGAAGTGTGTCGCGGATATTGCGGGGCTGCAGCACTTCGAGACTCAGCAGTTCTTCAGTCGGTGTACAAGCCAGTAGTCTGTCTGTCTCCGATCCGAGTGCTGGTAACCGGTGTCCCGACTGGCTGGAAACCGTGATGCCTGCCCCGCCCGGCTTAATGACCTTTCCGACTTCCTCCAGCAGAACAGCTGTGCCGTACAAATCGACCTGAAGTATCGTTTCAATAGAAGCTTGTGAGGGTGAAACTCCGGCAGCATTGACCAGCATGGCAATCTCCCCATGTTGACCTGCTGTATCTATCAGTCCGAGGATTGCCCGACGGTCCGACAAATCCATTTCAACAGGGATGGTATCAAATCCAGCTTTGTTCATGATATCGGATATCGTTTCCGCATTCTTCACGCACTTGTCACCGATGATTATCTTCATGCCGTATCCCATACGTCGGGCGACAGCCATCCCGATTTGCCCGGCTCCGGTCAGTATCATAACATCCTTTTTCATTGCCCGTCCTCTTCAATATTTCAGTTTACCCAGCCAATTTTCCACACTCTTCCCAGCCTGTTCGCGGGCGTTTTGTGCAGTCGCTCCACGCACCGCCAAACCTTCCAGCACAATAGCCCCCCTACATGCCTTCTTCAGCTTGCTTTCCGTACCGGACAGTCCGCTTCCTTCGTGCGTACAGAACGGGATGACCGTCTTTCCCTGCCAGTCATGCTTCTCAATAAAGGTATAAACGGGCATCGGCATATCTCCCCACCAGTTAGGATAACCGATAAAAATCACATCATAATCCGATACCGTTACATCTCCTTTAATGGCAGGGCGGGCTTTGGCAGCCAGCTCTTGTTTGGCCACTTCTGTGCATTCCGTGTAACTGTCAGGATAAGGCGTCACCGGTTCGATGCGATAAAGGTGAGCGCTTGTTTCGGCCGCTATCATTTCAGCAACGATGTGAGTATTCCCTTTCTCAATGTGTCCTACGGCATAATTCTCGCCGGTCCGTGAGAAGAATGCCACAAGTGTTTTCTTCGTTTTCATATCTTGTTCCTTCCTTTGATGATTTTGCGCACACGATGTATATGGTAACATAACAAACAACATCGTAATCAATGTGAATAATTTCAGTTTCATAGGGCATCCTTATTATAACGTACGTTTAAAGAATTCCGTCAATTTTTCTACCGCCATTCTAACCGCCTGTGGCTTGTCATAAAGATCTATATGCGAATACTCCGGTATGGTATATACATCCTTATCCTTTCCCGGCAGAGCATTGTAGAAACGTTCAGTCTGCCACTCAGAGTCAGCTTTTTCACCGACGACAAGCAGTACAGGCTGCGTCAGCAACTGGATGTTCTCGATAGCAGAGAAAGCCATTTTTGTAGCTTGACTCCGGCGCAGATAGAAGTTATCGGCTCTCGGATGCCAGGCACGGGCAGTACGATAATATTCATATCCCTCACGAAACGAGGGTGCGGTTTCTTCGGTTGGCTCAGGACACATATATACCTTCATCAACTCAGCTCCGCGGGCTTCACGGGTACGCTGCTCCGACACATCCTCCAACAATCGGATTTGATCCTCTATACTTCGCCCACGCAACCAACCTTCACGATTGGCAGCTCCAATATCAGCCGCACTCACCCCAGCTACGGCACGAATACGCCTCTCGGTAGGAGCAATAGCTATCACATATCCGCCTCCGGCACATAATCCAAGCGCACCAATACGGCGTTCGTCCACAAACGGGAGTGTGACCATATAATCTACGGCATAGCGGATATCTTCCACCCGTTCGTAAGGGGCTTCTGACCAATGAGGCGTTCCGCCGCTTTCACCGGCATACGTTGCATCGAAAGCCAGAGTTACAAATCCGTTTTCTGCCAGATGGTAAGCATAAAGTCCGGCAGCCTGTTCTTTGATGCTTCCGGCAGGATGTACACTGATTACGGCCGGATAATGACGGGATGGGACAAAATCCTTCGGGAGAAAGAGATTGCCAACCAATAAGATGTTGTTACTCCGCAGGAAAGAGACTTTGCGAACCGTTACACCACTTGCCGTATCGACAGGTGTCACCACGTATGCTTCTGTTTGTGGTACACCAGGCAGTCCGTCATTCTGCTGCGCCATTGCTCCGGATGCCACAAGCAACACCGTAAATACCAATAAAATGATTCGTTTCATATCAGTAAATCTTTGTAGAGTTAAAAAATAAAAGGACAGAAATCCGTTTATTAGAATTCAATTACAAAATTAGTTGGTTCATAACTGCCTGTTGTTATACAAAACACGGATAGTCTTCACAAAAACACGGATCTTGTTTCGCACGGCATGGGAATACCGAGAATGTTCCTTACCTTTGTAAGTGTAACTTCAATGGAAATAATATGAAGCATACCTTATTGAATATAGAAACGATAACGGAATATGACGATATGCTTGGTGTGGAAACCCTACATCCGCAAGTCAGTGTAATAGACCTGTCGAAAGCCAAACCCATGCGCCACATGCGACATACGTTCAGCTTCTACGTGATATTTCTGAAAGACGAAAAGAATTGTGACCTGATATACGGCCGCCAACGATATGATTATCAAAAAGGGTCGGTCGTATGTCTGGCTCCGGGACAAGTTATCGGTATTGACGACACGGGAGAAGAATTCCACCCCAAAGGCTATGCGCTGTGTTTCCATCCCGACCTGATTCATGGTACCAACCTCGGACGCAGCATAAAAGAATACACCTTCTTTTCTTACGAAGTCAACGAGGCATTGCATCTTTCGGAACGGGAACGCATGATATTCATTGACTGCCTGATAAAAATTCAGGAAGAACTCCAACACTCCATAGACCGGCTGAGCAAACGGCTGATAGCAAACAACATCGAACTGCTGCTCAATTATTGCCTCCGCTTCTACGAACGCCAGTTCATAACGAGACAAAACGTGAACCGCGACATCCTGACCCGTTTTGAGACTCTGCTCGACAATTACTATACAGGTGACAACGCCTTGCAGGAAGGAGTGCCTACCGTGAAATACTGTGCTGACAAACTTTGCCTTTCGCCCAATTACTTCGGCGATCTGATCAAGAAAGAAACAGGGAAGACGGCCTTAGAATGGATACAAAACAAAATCATCAGTATAGCAAAAGAACGGTTACTTCTCCCCTCCGACTCCATCAGCCAAATTGCCTACAGCCTCGGGTTCCAATATCCTCAACATTTTACACGGGTATTCAAAAGGATGACCGGAATGACTCCCAATGAGTACAGGGAAAAAGTTAATGTGTGAAAGTGATCATTTTCATAAAGTAGAAGTGGGCTGGGGATTACCCCAGCCCGCTTCCTTCTTTCAGCCGCCGTTACTTACGTTTCCGTTGCGGACGTTCTTTCTTCATCTGTTCGTAGGCTTCTTTCTGCTCGTCGGTGAGCAGGGCGGAGATTTTCTTCTCCAGTTCCTGCATGGCTGTCCGGCGCTCCTCGCGCGAAAGCTCTTGCTTGAAGAAGTCGGTGTAGAGGGCGGTGATCTGTTTCTCCTGCTCGTCGGTCAGGTTCAGTTTCTGGTCGAGTCTTTCTACCATCTGTTCAGGGGTACGTTTGCGGTCATTGCCGCCTTTCTGTTGGGCATCGGCACTCTGCATGCCCAGCATGGCCACGAGGGCCAGAAAAAGAATCTTTTTCATCTTTCTGTTCATTTTTAAAGTGTTATCGAATGGTATATACAAAGGTCACCATTGCGTACGGTTGCAATACATTGCTGTTCACGTAGTCGTAGTAGTTGCTGCCCGTACGGTGGGTGAACGCTTGGTTCTGTTTCAGTACGTCGAAGGCTTCAAGCCGGATTTCGGCTGCATTGTTCTTCAGGAACTTCTTGCCCAGCGAAAGGTTCCACAGGAAGTAGTCCTCCGTACCCGTGTCGAGACCGGTATAGCCGATGTAGTTGAACGTGCTGCGGAAGGTCAGTCCCCAGAAGAAGGTCCAGCCCAGCTTGGCGGCTGCTGTATGGGTCACGTAGTCGCTGCCCGTAGCGGTATCCAGCGAGTTGAACACCTTGTTGATGCCCGCCGAGTAGGAAGCCGTGAAGTCGAGGTTTTTGCTGATGTTGCTGCCGATTATCACCTTGGGAATGAGGTTCAGCTCGCGTGTCCGGCTCTCCACACCGTCGAAGATGGTGGGTACGTTGGCATAGTTGGCTGAAAGGCTGAGGTTGATGTTACTGCGCAGGAAGTCAACAGGGAAACCATAGGTCAGCATGGACTGCAGGCTGTAGTATCCGTCCAGATTGACGGGACGGGTGAACTGCGAGCCTTTGTTGAGCGTCACCGACGGCGAGAGCTCGATGTCTTCCTTAGCCACGAAAGTACTGTCGGCCACATAGTCCTGCTGGATGGTACCACCCACCATGGCGATAAACGTATGGCCCGACTTGGTGGTGCGGATATAACGCAGATTGGCCGTGTGCGAAATCTGCTGGTCGAGGTTCGGGTTACCCGTTGAAAGGAAGAGCGGATTGGAGTTGTCTATCACGTTCTGTAAGTTGGTGACCGACGGAGCTGACGACTTGCTGCGGTAACGGAACTGGAAAGAATTGGTTCGGTCCAGTGAATAGCGCAGTGTAAACGACGGCAGTATGGAGAAGTACTTGCGCGACAGTTCGTCGGGTTGCGGATAGACGAGGTCGCCCGTCAGATTGGCCCATTGGGCATCGACACCCAGCATGGCATTGAACTTGCCTGCACGGTAGCGCAAGCCCACATTACCGGCTTGTGTCAGGTAGCCCGACTGGTACTCGTTGGACAGGCTCTCGTCCAGTTGGTCGTAAAGGTCGGTCACAGGGGAACGGTCGTAGGTCTTGCGGTCGTTCTCAGAGTCAGTATAACTCAGCTTGTAGCCCAGCTGGAGTTGCAGCCTGTCGGTCAGTTTTTCTGTATAACTCAAGTTGGAACGTAGGCTGTATTGCTGGTTCAGCGTCTGTTTCCACTGGCTGTATTCGTCGGTCACCGCCAGGCCATCGGCGCCATAGAGCGTATTGAGGTAGTCGGTATAGGTATCGCCGTCGGTATTGCTCGTTTTGCCGCTGACCATGAGCGAGAGGGTACGTCCTTCTTTCAGGAAGCGATGACGCAGGTTGAGGTCAATACCTATGTTGTAAGCATCGGTGTTGCCGTTTGATTTCGTTTCGGTTTCGCTTTCGGCCGTACTGTCCAGCAGGTTTTTGCCTTGGAGCAGGCTGTAGCTGTCGTTGTTCTGGAAGCTCAGCGAAGGACGGATCTGAAGGGAGGTACGGTCGCTGATCTGATAATCCAGCTTCAGGTTGAAGCGATGGTTCCAGTTCTCCATCTGGCTTTCCTGATATTCGCTGTAGGTCATGCCGGGCAGGACGGATTCGAAGTACTCGCGGTCGGTCTGCTGTTGTGTCAGGTTGTCCGACTGGTTGAAGAAGTAACTGCCGGTCACCTTCCACTTCTTGCCCCACTGATCCACGTAGTTCAGACCGAGGCCGTTGGCCGACGTCACACCGCCCAGGCTGCCTACCATGAAGTTCGAAGCACTGCCACCGCCCGGGCCTCCGCCTTGCCTGCCGCCTCCACCACCACGACCGCCGCGGCCTCCACGACCGCTGGCACCTGATGACATGACACCCGCCAGGTCTTCTTGTGAGAAGTTTTGCTGGTTGACGTTGTTCGTCATACCCAATACGGAGATACGGCGGTCGTCGTTGAAGAAGTTGATATTGCCGTTCACTTTGTAGCGGTTGTCCGTTCCGTAGCCACCCGACACTTCGCCGAAGGTTCCCTGACGGAAGCCTCCCTTGGTAACGATGTTGATGGTCTTTACCTCTTCGCCGTCGTCGAAGCCGGTAAACTCGGCCTGCTCGCTCTTCTTGTCGAACACTTCGATGCTGGCAATGATGTCCGAAGGCAGGTTCTTGATGGCCAGATTCACATCGCCGTCAAAGAATTCCTTACCGTCCACCAACACCTTCTGTACCTGTTCGCCCTGCGCCTGTATGGTACCGCCTTCGACCACGATACCCGGCATCTTGGCCAGCAGGTCTTCGGCCGAACTGCCCTCCATCACTTGGAAGGCTTCGGCGTTGTATTGCAGGCTGTCGCCTCGCTGCTCGGCGCGTGTGGCACGTCCCTGTACGGAGACTTCACCCAGCACTTGCGCGTCTTCTTCGAGGACGAAGCGCAGGGTGTACGTCAGCTTGCTGTCTGTTATCTTCACACGTTTCTCCATCGGCTTGAAGCCTACATAGCTTACGCTCACCACGTAGCTGCCCACGGCCATGGAGCGAAAAGCGAACGTTCCTTCGCCATCGGTCGATGTATAGGTCTTGGCCGACGTGTCCGAGGCAGGAGCAATGCTTACGGTGGCGGCGGGCAGGGGCTCGCCTGCCGTACGGTCGGTTACGGTTCCGCTCACTACGGCCTGTCCCTGTGCTTTCAGCAGGAGGGGCAGACAACTCATCATCATAATCCAAAAGAAAGTCAATCGTTTCATATCAGTCAATCCTGTTTCTGTGTTCATTTCCTGATGCAAAACTACGCAAACCCTCGATGCGATGGAAGAGGCACGCCCCGAGGTGGTGGCGAACGGCACGGATGCAGTGGTGAACGACACAGAGAGGCCTTTCGATGCCGTGCTTTGAGGCGATAGTACAACGCCTTTGAACCGCCAGTTTAAAGGCGTTAAACTGACAGTTTAAAAGCAGTAAACCGGGAGTTTAAAGGTATTAAACTGAGAGTTTATTCGTGATAAACTGAAAATAAACTGGGATTTATCCATTATTGTCGTATATTTGTTGAGAATAAAACGACCAAAACCATCAACCGCCATGAACAATAAATACCTGCCGCTGGGCATCGACCTGTTCTTCTGCCTTGTTCTGCTGCCGGCCATGATTACCCTGCTCCCCGTGGAGCGCTGGCTGGAGAACAACTCCACGTTCGTCGTGCTGCTCGTGGGATGGCTCTATGCCGTCTACTTCCTGACGCGCAAGGCCTGCGTGCCGATGCTTTTCCGCTCGCGCCGCCAGCTGTTTGTGGCACTGGGCATCCTGGCAGGTACGGTACTGCTGACGTGGCTCGTCACCCAATACCAGCTGGAATTTCCCTTCCGAGGCGACCATCCGCGCCCCGAACGCTTCAGACGTGCGACTAATCTGACAAAAATCAGGCTTCACCAGCAGGGCACGTGGTTCCTCTACCTCGTCACCGTCTGCTTCAGCATTGCCGTGGGCCTGCTCACGGAGCTCTATCGGCAGATGACCGAACGGCAGAGTGTGGAGTTCGAAAAGAAGAAAGCCGAACTGGCCCTCTACAAGGCGCAGATCAATCCGCACTTCCTTTTCAACACGCTGAACACACTCTACGGCCTGATGCTGGCCCAATCGGAAAAGGCGGAGGCGGCCTTCATGCAGTTCATCGGCCTGGTGAAGTATATGTACACCCGCGCCACGCAGGACAAGGTGGACGTGGCGGAGGAGGCCGAATACATCCGCCGCTACATCGAGCTGCAAAAGAACCGGCTGGACGAGAGCCGCACACACGTAACCTACACCTACGACAACGACCAAACCTGCCCGCAAGTACAGATAGCCCCCATGCTGCTCATCACCTTTGTGGAGAATGCCCTGAAATACGGTACTTCATCACATGCGGAGAGCGACATCCGCATCGGCATCCAGGTAAAGGAAGGCGTCCTGCGCTTTACCGCCGAAAACCAAGTGGTGAATCCACGTCCAGCCGACAAGGAGCCGGGCATCGGCATTGCCAACTGCCGCAAGCGGTTGGAGCTGCTCTACCCGTCGGCCCATCGGCTGGATATTGCGGAAGCGGAAGGATGGTACAGAGTGAAGTTGGAAATCAGATTGTCAGCATATAAGAACTAACCCTACAGCCATGAAGTGCATTGCCATAGACGACGAGCCTGTAGCTCTCAGCATTATCCGCCAGTTCTGCCAACGGAGCGGCGACATCGAACTGACTACCTATACCGACCCCGTAGAAGGCCTGCAACGGGTGAAGGACACACGCCCCGACCTCGTCTTCCTCGATATCGAGATGGGCGGCATCAACGGCATCGACGTGGCGCGCCAGTTGCCTGCAGGTGTCTTTCTGGTCTTCACCACGGCCTATGCTGAGTTTGCCGTCGATGGTTTCGACCTCGATGCCGTCGACTTTCTGCACAAACCTTTCTCGTACAGCCGTTTCGAGCGGGCGGTGGAAAAAGTGAAGCGCCTGCAAGACTTACAAAGCCTTCGGGCCAAGCCCGTATTTTCCGACGAAGAAATCATACTGAAGGTGGAGTACAAGAACGTGAAGGTGCGATTGGCCGACATCGAATACATCGAAGCCATGGACAACTACGTACGTGTGGTGCTTACCTCGGACCGTCCTGTTCTGTCGCAAACCAGCATGAAGGCCGTCATGGACCTCCTGCCCGCCGACCGCTTCATGCGGGTACATAAATCATACATCGTCCCTCTGCACAAGGTGGCTGTTTATAGCCGTCGCCAGCTCACACTGCACCACCATGCCGTAGAGCTGCCCGTAGGCCGTGTCTATGCTGATGAGTTCGTCGGGCGGATGAACGAACTTCGCTCCTGAAATTTCAGCTTCCCAATGTCTCCAGAATCAGAGCTACATATTGCGCCCCCACAGGCAGGCTTCCCTCACTGCCTTTCAATACAATTTTCGAACGGGTGAAGGACACGACGGAAGCAACAGGTACGACATACGAACGATGGATACGCATGAAGCGGTCGGCAGGCAAAAGGTCGGTAATGGCTTTCAGGTTGGTACGCGTCAGCACATGTCCGCCCGAAGCGCGGACAATCTTCACATAATTACCTAAAGCCTCCACATAGAGAATATCGTTCAAAGGGATGCTTACATTATTATACTCTTGTTTTACCACCAAAGATTCGGGCACTGACGGACGGCGGTCATGAATGCGTCGCAAGGCTTTCTCTACAGCTACTTCAAAACGTTCATAAGAGAAAGGCTTGTGCAGGAAGTCGACGGCATCGAGATCGAAGCCGTTGAGAGCATACTCGGCATAGGCAGTCGTGAAGATGAAGCAGCATTCGCGGGGCAGTTTGTCGGCTATCTCCAGCCCGTTCAGGCTGTTCATTTGAATATCGAGGAATATCAGGTCGGGCTTGCGACGACGTATTTCCTCCAGGCCTACGCGCGGCTCACTGAAGGTTGTCAGCTCCATTCCGCCCTTTCGATGGCAAAACTGTTCAATAACAAGTAAAGCCATTGGTTCATCGTCTATCGCTATGCAGGTAATGTTTTTCATCGTAGTCGGATGTTTAAGAAGGTTCTGTATTTGCCGTCCACCTCGCCTGTTTGCAGATCATAGAGGCTGGGATAGAGCAGTTCCAAGCGCTTGCGGCAGTTGGCTATGCCGATACCCTTGTTTTCGTCTTCGCGGCGACGCATCACAGCATTCTCCGTTTCCAGTTGCAGACAGTTTTCGTCTACACGAATACGGATGCGTATCGTGCAGTCCGTATCCGATGATGTGCCGTACTTGAACGCATTCTCTACAAACGTAATCAGGATCATGGGCGGAATGAGTACCTGCTTATCTGTCACGTCCAAGGTTAGTTCTATCTTTGTATGACGGTTCAGACGCAATTGCTGCAAGTCGACATACTGTCGGATGTATTCTACCTCGCGTTCGGCAGGAATCAGTTCGGAACCGCTTTGCGAATACATGTAGCGCAGGATGCCTGAGAACTTGACGAAAGCCGATTCTGTCTTGTCCGATCCCGAAAGCACCAAGGCATAAAGCGTGTTTAGTGTGTTGAAAAGGAAGTGCGGGTTGATCTGCGCTTTGTAGAGAGCCAGCTCCGCTTTGTTCTTCTCCGCTTCGACCTCTTGGCGGGAAAGTATCTGGCGGAACAGTTCGAAGGTCAGTTCAATGGCCAGCGAAAAGCCAGTTACCATCAGGAAGAAGAACCAGATGGTCTGCGTACGTATGTGCATCTTTGCGGCCATTTGTCGGATATCGTCGGTAATGCGTTCAGCCGGCATGGGAAAGTGAGTCAACAACTCCGTTACGACTATCAGGACAGCCAGCAGCAAGACAATGTGCAAATACTTTTTTTGCATGAAAAGCTTAGGCAGACAGGCACAACGATAGACGAAATAGAGCGCATATACATAGATTACAAGAGTAACCAGAAAGGCCATATTGGTAACAATCCAGCGATCCACGGGCAACAGCATAATGACCAACGGTATGATGACCAGGCAGAAGAGCAGGTCGATATAGAGTGCGATGCGGTTGTTCTTCATAAATAAAGAGGTTTTGTTTTTACTAATGGCAAAGATACGACATTTTGTCGACGGATGAACGGTTGTCTAGAGTCGTTCGTCACCACATATGGGGCGTTCGTCATCACATGTTCTGTAATTCGTCCTGATCTATGTAAGTTTGCATAGTTACAGATGTATTTTATTTAAAAACGCTCCATATATGAACACAAGAACAAGCATTCCTTTCATTATGTTGTGTAGCCTGCCGTTGCTTGCCGCCTGTGGCGGACAGAAGCAGGAAATGCCCGGTGAAAAGTATAAGACACTGACCGTGACCACAACTGATCAGACGTTACAATCCACTTATCCTGCTACCTTACGTGGACGGCAGGCTGTAGAAATCCGCCCACAAGTAAGCGGTACCATTACCCAAATCTGCATCAACGAAGGTGATGCCGTACGTCGTGGCCAGATATTGTTTATTATTGACCAGGTTCCCTACAAGGCTGCTTTAGAAACAGCATTGGCTAACGTAAAAAGTGCTGAGGCTAAATTAGAGACAGCCAAACTGACAGCGAACAGTAAGGAAGAACTCTATAAAGAAAAGGTGGTATCCGATTTCGATCGCCAGACGGCTCGTAACCAATTGCTCGAAGCCGAAGCTGCTCTTGCCCAGGCTAAAGCCGAAGAAACCAATGCCCGTAACAACCTTTCTTATACCGAAGTGAAGAGTCCTGTAGACGGTGTGGCAGGCATGATACCCTATCGTGTAGGCGCATTAGTCAGCAGTAGTATTTCAGAACCGCTTGTTACCGTGTCAGACGATGCGGAAATTTATGCTTATTTCTCCATGGCTGAAAGTCAGATGTTGGACCTCATCCAACAATATGGCTCATTGGAAGAAGCATGTCGTCAGATGCCCTCTGTCGGTTTGACTTTAAGTAACGGGAAAGCCTATGCTGAGCAGGGACGTATTGATGCCATCAGCGGAACGGTAGATGAAAGTACAGGCGGTGTGACTTTGCGTGCTGTTTTTCCTAATCGTGGTCACATGTTGCGTAACGGAGGAAGTGGAGTCATTTCTGTGCCGACCGAGCATAAAGATTGCATCGCCATTCCGCAAAGCGCTACTTATGAATTGCAAAATCGTGTGTTCACGTGGAAAGTGGTCGAGGGGAAGACGCAATCCACCCCTATTACCGTTTATAAATACAATGACGGACAGACCTACATTGTGCTGTCGGGCTTGCAAACAGGCGATGTTATTATTGCCGAAGGTGCCGGGTTAATGCGTGAAGGTACTGTCGTAGATACAACTTCCTTAACTTCTGAACCTGCAAAATAACCGATAGCTATGAAGATAAGAACATTCATCGATCGTCCTATTCTGGCCGGTGTTATTTCCGTGCTTATCCTGATAGTGGGATTCATCGGCTTGTCACAACTACCTATAGAGCAGTTCCCTGAAATCGCTCCACCTACGGTCAGTGTATCGGCTACCTATACGGGAGCCAATGCCGAAACAGTTCTGAAGAGTGTAGTCGTTCCTTTGGAGGAAGCCCTCAACGGTGTGGAGAACATGATGTATATGACATCTACCGCTTCTAATAATGGTTCGGCTAGGATTAGTGTATATTTCCGACAGGGTACTGATCCCGATATGGCCACCGTCAACGTGCAAAACCGTATTGCTACGGCTCAAGGTCTGTTACCTGCTGAAGTGACTAAAAGTGGTATCACTGTTCGCAAGCGCCAGACAAGTAACATCAAGCAGTTGGCTGTCTATAGTCCTGATGACTCGTTTGATGAGGCATTCCTGACCAATTACATGAAAATCAACATTGAACCACGTTTGTCTCGTATTGCTGGTGTGGGTGAAGTGAATGTTTTCGGTTATGAATACTCTATGCGTATCTGGCTCGACCCTAGCAAAATGCAGAAATATGCCTTGGTACCCTCGGACATCACTACTGTTCTTGATGAACAGAATGTGGAAGCTGCTACAGGTACGTTGGGCGCTGAAGCAAAAAATACTTTTCAATATGTGTTGAAATATCGTGGCCGTTACGAGAACGAAGTAGACTATGAGAACATGGTCATTAAATCATTGCCGGGTGGCGAAGTGCTACGCCTGAAGGATGTAGCCACTATCGAATTGGGAACACGAGCCTATGATTACATCGGTGAAGTGAATGGGCATCCGGGCTGTAACATTATGATTGCACAAACTTCGGGTTCGAATGCCAATGAAATCATTAAGGAAATAGACCGAACGATCGAAGAAATTTCAAAAACTTTGCCGGAAGGTATTAAGATTGTCGATCTGATGAGTACGAAAGACTTTTTGGATGCTTCTATTAAAAGTGTTATCAAGACGCTTATCGAAGCTATCATTCTGGTAGTACTTGTGGTGTATGTGTTTCTGCAAAATATGCGATCAACGCTTATTCCTGCATTGTCCATTATTGTAAGTTTGGTAGGAACCTTTGCTTTTCTAAATATAGCCGGTTTCAGTCTGAATATGCTGACGCTGTTTGCACTGGTACTGGTCATTGGTACTGTGGTGGACGATGCCATTGTGGTAGTCGAGGCGGTGCAGGCCAAGTTTGACGAAGGATACAAATCGTCCTACTTGGCCACCATCGATGCCATGGACGGCATCACTTCCGCTCTGGTCACCACTACCTTCGTATTCATGGCTGTGTTTATCCCTGTGAGCTTCATCGGAGGGACAACAGGTACATTCTATACTCAGTTTGGCTTGACGATGGCAGCTGCTGTAGCCATCTCTCTGCTTAATGCCCTTACGCTCAGCCCCGCTCTTTGTGCCCTTATCATGACGCCCCATCAAACGGCCGAAGACGGCGGTCGGCTGAGCTTTTCATCCCGCTTTCACATCGCTTTCGATACAGCTTTCCGCCGTTTGGTGATGAAGTATAAGGTGGGTGTTTTGTTCATGCTCAAACGCAAATGGTTGGCGGGTGCATTGCTTGTGGTTGCATGTGGAGGATTTGCTTTATTGATGATGACTACCAAGACGGGCCTTGTACCCAACGAAGATATGGGTACTGTATTCATTGATGTACGTACTTCGCCAGGAAACAGTGTGCAGGAAACACGTAAAGTGATGGTGCAGGTGGATAGCTGCTTGCGTACTATTCCACAAGTAGAAATTCAGTCGAATACGACTGGTAACTCTATGTTAAGCGGTCAAGGCGCTTGTAACGGTATGTTCACCATCCGCCTGAAAGACTGGAGTGAACGTCCCGATAAAGAGGATGCCATCGATGCTGTTATGGCAGAAATCAGCCGCCGCACAGCTTTCATATCGAGTGCTGACATTATGCCTTTCACTCGTCCGATGATTCCAGGTTATGGCGTGAATAGTGGTTTTGAAGTGTATGTGCAAGATCAGCATGGTGGTACGACGGAAGACTTACTGAAATACACCCGACAATTTCTCAACGAATTGAACAAACGTCCAGAGATTGGCCGCGCCACTACCTCGTTTGATACCAAGTTTCCTCAATATCTTGTCGAAGTGGATGCTGCCCGATGCAAACGCAACGGTGTTTCGCCAGCCGATGTACTGAGCACACTATCAGGATATGTTGGTGGAAATTATGCCTCGAATATGAACCGTTTTTCAAAACTATATCGCGTCATGGTGCAGGCACCACCTGAATTCCGCCTCGACACCGAGTCACTTAATAGTATTTTCGTACGTAACGATAGCGGTGAGATGAGTCCCATCAGTCAATATCTGAAACTGACCCGTGTCTATGGATCTGAAATGCTAACTCGTTTCAATCTATTCTCTGCTATTCAGGTGAATGGTGCGGCTGCTACGGGCTATAGTTCTGGTCAGGCTATTCAGGCTATTCAGGAAGTGGCTGCACAAACATTGCCTACAGGCTATGGCTTTGAGTTTGGTGGTATGTCGCGTGAGGAATCAAATTCAGGTAATACTACTACCTTGGTTTTCGTTATTTGTGTGGTATTTATATATCTCATTTTGTGCGCTTTGTATGAAAGTCTATTTGTGCCGCTGGCGGTTATCCTTTCCGTACCTTTTGGATTGGCAGGTAGCTTCCTTTTTGCCAAAATGTTCGGTTTGGAGAATAACATTTATCTGCAGACAGGTCTTATTATGCTTATCGGCTTACTTTCTAAAACAGCCATCCTCTTGACCGAATATGCTTCCGAACGTCGTCACCATGGCATGACCATTATGCAGGCTGCTGTGTCGGCTGCTCAAGTCCGTTTACGCCCTATCTTGATGACTTCGCTTACCATGATATTTGGTATGCTTCCCTTGATGTTTTCTACTGGTGTAGGTGCTAATGGAAACATTTCTATCGGTGTGGGTACCGTAGGTGGTATGCTCATTGGTACTATTGCCTTACTTTTCATTGTACCACCTCTTTTTATGGTGTGTCAGTATTTGCAGGAAAAACTGATGCCTGAGCGTAAATTGCCGAAGATTGAAAAGAAAACGAACTAACAGGAAACGAATACGATTATGAAGAAAATATTACTATGTTTATTTTTGATTGTAGAACTGAGTGGCTGCCACATCTATAGGGCTTACGAACGTCCAGATGTGGCAGTAGCCGACAGCCTCTACCGACATTCTGTCCTTTCAACCGACACGGCCTCTTTGGCATCACTTTCGTGGAGAGAGCTTTTCACAGACTTGCAACTTCAGCAACTTATCGAGACAGGGCTTCGTAACAATACAGACTTGAATATTGCCCGTTTGAGGGTAAAAGAAACGGAAGCGTTGCTTATGAATTCGCGCTTGTCTTATTTACCTTCCCTTTCACTCACACCTCAAGGTACACTGACTAGTGCTGACGGTAGTAAGGCGACAAAGACTTATAACTTAGCTACTTCGGCAGATTGGGAAATTGACCTTTTTGGAAAACTTCTCAATGCTAAGCGTGGAGCACAGGCAGCCCTTGAACAGAGTGAAGCTTATCATCAGGCTGTACAGACTCAATTAGTAGCCACTATTGCTAACAGTTATTACAATTTGTTGATGTTGGATGAACAGCTTGATATTACTCGTCGCACAGCTGTAACTTGGGCTGAGTATTTGCATGCAATGAAGGCTTTGAAAAATGCAGGTGAAGTGAATGAAATGGCAGTGGCACAGACTGAAGCTGTGAAACTGGCAACAGACGCTTCTGTGCTTTCGCTCGAACGTCAGATTTGTGAAATGGAAAATTCAATCAGCACTTTGCTAGGACAGTCTCCACAAGATATCGAAAGGTCGACTTTGGCTGAACAACAATTTCCTGACAGTTTGTGCACGGGAGTACCCTTGCAACTGTTAAGTCGTCGCCCAGACATCCGTCAATATGAAGTTCAGTTGGCAACTGCTTATTATGCTACTAATTCAGCTCGTGCCGCATTTTATCCTAGTATCACTTTAAGTGGGGCGGCTGGTTGGACAAATAGTGCTGGAGCTGCTATCGTTAACCCTGGACAATGGTTGCTGACTGCTATTGGCTCCTTGGTGCAACCGCTCTTCAATCGTGGACAAAATATTGCTAATTTAAAGATTGCTAAAGCTCAACAGGAAGAGGCTTTGTTCGCATTTCGTCAAAGTTTACTTGATGCTGGTGCTGAAGTAAACAATGCGTTGGTGCAATGGCAAACGGCTCGTCAGCGTATAGAACTGGATAAGTTACAAACAGCTTCGCTTCAGTCTGCACTTCGTAGTGCTGAATTGTTGATGGAACATAGTTCACAGAACTATCTGGAAGTATTAACTGCTCGCCAATCATTGTTGCAAGCTGAGCTTGATATAGCTAGTGATCGTTATGATGAAATACAAGGTGTTATTAATTTGTATCACGCTTTGGGAGGTGGATATTGAATCAACTAACTCTATTCTTCACTATAACCTAAACCTTTTCCCCGCTGGAATATGCGGGGATTTTTTTGTGTATTTGTTGGTTATAGGATAAAAAATCTTATTTTTGTCACTGGTAAGTAGAATCTTAAAATTAGAGCATTATGATGGATATTCTTCACGACTCAGAAAAACATCGTTTTACTTTATTACAAAATGGTGAAATGGCTTATGTAGCCTATCGTATTGAAAATAAGACGTTCGATATTCGCCATACTGTCGTTCCAGCTCCTCTGGAAGGCCAAGGAATTGCTTCAGCACTTGTTAAAGAGGCTTATGATTATGCGCGTCAGCAGGGCTATAAATTAGTGGCTACTTGTTCTTATGCAGTTTGTTGGTTGCAACGTCATCCAGAATACGGCGGAGAGCCCAGCTCGGATTATTGTGAGGGTAATGCTTGTGCTCTTTGATTGCAGATAATAACAAAATCCCTTACAGATATGTCTTCTTCCAGTGAAGACATCTGTAGGGGATTTTTGTATGAGGGGTAATGGAAAGCAGGCGGATGTCCGCCTATGCTTTCCTTATGATTTAGCTGGATTATTCAGCAACTTCAGCTCCCCAGTTTTCGCGGGCCAGACGCTTGTAGCTGTTGTAACGCCACTTAGCGTTGTCTTCGGCAGCCTGGAAGAGTTGTTCGGCTTCTGCAGGATATTGCTTCATTACGGATGCGTAACGAACTTCACCCTTCAGGAAGTCTTTGAAGCCTTCCCATTCGGGTTCTTTGCTATCCAGTGTGAACGGATTCTTGCCTTCAGCTTCCAAAGCCGGGTTGTAACGCCACAAGTGCCAGTAACCACACTTAACAGCTTTTTCTTCCTCAGCCTGGCTCTTACCCATACCAGCCTTCAGACCGTGGTTGATACACGGAGCGTAAGCGATGATGAGTGACGGACCGGGATATGCTTCAGCTTCGCGCAGAGCCTTCAGAGTCTGAGCCTGATCGGCACCCATAGCGATCTGTGCTACGTAAACGTAACCGTAAGTAGTAGCCATCAGACCGAGGTCTTTCTTACGTACGCGCTTACCGGCAGCAGCAAACTTGGCGATAGCACCTACCGGAGTAGCCTTAGAAGACTGACCACCCGTGTTAGAGTAAACCTCTGTATCGAGTACGAGGATGTTAACGTCCTTACCGCTGGCGATAACGTGGTCAAGACCACCGTAACCTATATCGTAAGAAGCACCGTCACCACCGATAATCCACTGGCTGCGTTTTACGATGTACTGTTTCAGGTTGTAGATACCTGCGCAAACCGGACATTTGTCTTTGGCAGCTTCCAGCATCGGAACGATACGCTCGTAGATGTCTTTGGTCTTGTCAGCATCCAAAGCGTTGTCTAACCATTCCTGGAAGATGGCTTTGTACTCAGCCGGAGTAGCTTCGTTTTCGATGCCATCCTGCATCAGTTTGGCGATGCGGGCACGCATCTTCTCGTTGGCCAGTTCCATACCCAGACCGAATTCGCAGAAGTCTTCGAACAATGAGTTAGCCCATGCCGGACCGTGACCCTTCTCGTTCTTGGTGTAAGGAGTAGAAGGAACAGAACCTGAGTAGATAGAAGAACATCCTGTAGCGTTGGCTACCATTTCGCGGTCACCGAAGAGCTGAGAAATCAGTTTCACGTACGGAGTTTCGCCGCAACCAGAGCAAGCGCCTGAGAACTCGAACAGCGGAGTAGCGAACTGAGAGTTCTTTACGTTGGCCTTGATGTCTACCAGGTGTTGTTTGCTCTTCACGTTCTCTACGCAGTAAGTCCAGTTGTCGGCTTCGGCCATCTGGCTTTCCAGGTGAACCATTGACAAGGCTTTGCCACCTTTCTTCGGATTACCCGGACATACGTCAACACAGTTGCCGCAACCCAGACAGTCGAGTACGTCAACCTGCATGCGGAATGTCATGCCATCGAATACCTTACCAACAGCTTTCAGCTGAGTAAAGTTAGCACCCTTCTGCTCTTCAGCGTCGAGGATGAACGGACGGATGGCAGCGTGAGGACATACGTATGCACACTTGTTACACTGGATACAGTTTTCGGCATTCCATTCGGGTACGAATGCAGCAACACCACGTTTCTCATACTTGGCAGTACCTTGTTCCCAAGTACCGTCTTCGATACCCTTGAAGGCAGATACCGGCAGCAAGTCGCCGTCCTGAGCGTTGATAGGACGAACTACTTCGTTGATGAATGCAGGATCGTTGTTGGCAGCCTTTTCGTCATCAGGCAGGTTAGCCCATGCCGGATCGATAGTCAGCTGTTTGTATTCGCCACCACGGTCAACGGCAGCATAGTTCTTGTTAACAACGTCTTCACCCTTCTTGCCATAAGACTTCACGATGAACTTCTTCATCTGCTCTACAGCCAGATCAACGGGGATAACGCCTGTGATGCGGAAGAATGCAGACTGAAGGATGGTGTTGGTACGGTTGCCCAATCCGATTTCCTGTGCAATCTGAGTAGCGTTGATGTAGTAAACGGTGATGTTGTTCTGTGCGAAATATTTCTTCACCTTGTTCGGCAGGTTCTTTGCCAGCTCTTCGCCTTCCCAGATAGTGTTGAGCAGGAACGAACCGTTCTTGCGCAGACCGCGGGTTACGTCGTACATGTGCAGGTAAGCCTGTACGTGGCAAGCTACGAAGTTAGGTGTATTAACCAAGTAAGTAGAACGGATAGGCGTGTCACCGAAACGCAGGTGAGAGCAAGTGAAACCGCCTGACTTCTTAGAGTCGTAAGAGAAGTATGCCTGACAGTGCTTGTCTGTATTGTCACCGATGATCTTCACTGAGTTCTTGTTGGCACCTACTGTACCGTCGGCACCCAGACCGTAGAACTTAGCTTCGAACATGCCTTCGCCACCTACGGCGATTTCAGCTTCCTGAGGCAGAGAAGTGAAGGTTACGTCGTCTACGATACCGATCGTGAAGTGGTTCTTCGGAGTCGGCAATGACAGGTTGTCGTAAACGGCAAAGATTTGTGCCGGAGTGGTATCTTTCGAACCCAAACCATAGCGTCCGCCAACGATAAGCGGGGCATTTTCCTGTCCGTAGAAGCAGTCTTTAACATCCATGTAAAGAGGTTCGCCGTTAGCACCCGGTTCCTTAGTACGATCGAGTACGGCGATGCGCTTAGCAGTCTTAGGTACAGCTGCCAGGAAGTGCTTAGCCGAGAACGGACGGTAGAGGTGAACAGCTACCAAACCTACTTTTTCGCCCTTAGCACGCAGGTAGTCGATAACTTCGCGGATAGCCTCTGTTACAGAACCCATGGCGATGATGACGCGATCAGCTTCGGGATCACCATAGTAATCGAACAGACCATAATTGCGGCCAGTGATTTCGCTGATCTTCTTCATGTAGTCTTCCACGATGGCTGGAACTGCATCATAGAAGCTGTTGCAAGATTCACGATGCTGGAAGAAGTGGTCGGGGTTTTCAGCCATACCGCGTGCTACCGGAGTCATGGGGTTCATGGCGCGGCTGCGGAATTCAGCTAAAGCTTCCTGGTCGATCAGCGGAGCGAGGTCTTCGTTATCCAGCTTCTCGATCTTTTGGATTTCGTGAGAAGTACGGAAACCGTCGAAGAAGTTGATGAACGGAACGCGTGCCTTCAGTGTAGACAGGTGAGCAACACCGGCGAGGTCCATCACTTCCTGTACAGATCCTTCAGCCAACATGGCGAAGCCTGTCTGGCGGCAAGACATAACGTCCTGATGGTCGCCGAAGATACACAGCGCGTGGCTAGCCAGTGTACGTGCAGATACGTGGAATACGCAAGGCAGGTTTTCACCGGCAATCTTGTACATATTGGGGATCATCAGCAACAGACCCTGAGAAGCAGTGTAGGTGGTAGTCAGTGCACCTGCCTGCAATGAGCCGTGTACAGCGCCGGCAGCACCAGCTTCCGACTGCATTTCCTGTACCAATACTGTTTCGCCGAAGATGTTCTTACGACCTGCGGCAGCCCATTCGTCTACGTGTTCAGCCATCGTAGATGACGGGGTGATGGGGTAGATAGCTGCTACCTCGGAGAACATGTACGAGATGTGAGCAGCGGCTTCGTTACCATCACAAGTGATGAATTTTTTCTGTTTAGTCATAACTAAATGAATTTATTAAGTGAAAAATCTCTTTTTTATTTTAGTTTCGTTTTTTTGCGTTTTTACCGTGTGTGTTTAGTACAAGAAACCGAACAACCATAACGGGATCTGGTTGTCACGTCCGATTTCCATCTTGTGCATAGCATACACCATGTTAGGATTATTTTTTATTTTGATCCCTTCCGGACAAATCTTGAAAGCTTTGTCCTTATCTACCATGAATGAGACGTTTTTATCTCCTCGATTCACCTTGTGGTCTTTCCACAGGGTGTTGACGAAGAACGTGTCAAGCACATCCTGCTCTTCAACCTTGACCGGGTAGATGGAATACATCAGATTTGAATTGTGCATCATGATTTTGGCCGGCTTCTTGGGGAATTCTTCTCCTACCGGATAGACCATGTTGATGAGGCGGGCGTCAGCCAGGTATTTGATGTAGTTCATTACCGTGGCGCGCGAAGTCTCTATATCGTTGGCCAGTTGGCTTACGTTGGGTGCTTTAGGCCCGTCTACAGCCAAGAGATACAACAGCTTTTTTATTTTCGACAAATACTTCAGTTCGATTTGCTTGATGAGCAGGATGTCCACTTCTACCATCATGTTCATGGTCTTGAGCAGATTTTCGGAAAAATTACGCTTTTCGAGGAAGAAGGGGTAGAATCCATGGTGCATGTAATCCTGAAAATAGTCCAACGGATGTACTTTGGCCAGTATGCCTTTGGCTATCTGTTCGTGGTTGTTCAGGATTTCGTCCAGCGTGTAGGAGTGGAATTTCATGCCTGTCTGAAGGTTCAGGAATTCGCGGAAAGAGAAGCCACGCAGGTTGTAACTTTTTACGATGTCGCGCAGTTCAAGGTTTTCTTCTTTCAGGCGCATGACCGACGAACCAGTGAAGACAATCTTCAGGTTGGGGAAACGGTCGTAGCACATGCGCAACTCCTTACTCCAGTTAGGAAACTTGAATACCTGGTCAATCAGGAGTACTTTGCCGCCGCGGCGCTGGAATTCGTAAGCAAACTCTACGATGCCGTGGCCGGAAAAGTAGAAATTGTTCATGTTGATAAAGAGGCAGGAACGGTCGGTCCCGAATTTCTCCTTGGCATATTGAAGTAGAAAAGTCGTTTTACCTACACCACGCGTTCCTTTAATGCCTATGAGACGGTCGTTCCAGTCAATCTCGTCCATGAGGTCGCGACGAACCGGAGCGTTTGTGTGCTCCACAAGATAGGCGTGTGTGCGGTAGAATGCTTCCATATCATTAAACTCTTATCGGCCACAAAGATATAGCTTTTTTATAGAATTGCAAAGTAGACATTGCAAAAATTGCGTAAGTTTGTACCCGAAAATGAAAAAAGTATGAAGCTGCATGTTTTTAATCCAGATACGGATTTGGCTTTGGCCTGCAATGGGAAGCATTATCTGGCACCCGAACAGGTACGTGGGATGACACGCGATCTGGCGTTGCTTCCTTTATGGTATGCGAGGGCGGGAGAAAAGGTATGGATTCCCGATGGGAAAGCAATGCTTTACGCATCGCAAATGTGCCTTTTGTTCAATCTGCAAGTAGAGGTTGTGACGGGTGCTGATGTGATGCGGATGGAAGAGGTGGAAATGTCGCCTTGGGGATGGAATCCTGCTATTCGTCATTTCTTTCTGAAGAATGGTGTTGCCGCCGGCCGTTTACCTTCTGCTGATGAGATAGAAACCTATCGGACGTTGGCGTCCAGACAAACTTCCGCGGCTTTGTTGGGTAAGTTGCCAGCCGATGGGGCGTATTGTGGTGAGGCGGAAGTTCTCAAGACGCTGGACGCTTGTCGGACGTATGTCGAAGCACATCAGGGTGGAGTGGTGTTCAAGGCTCCATGGTCCAGTAGCGGAAAGGGGTTGTGTTGGTGCAGAAATGGATTTTCTGCCGTGGAGGGATGGTGCGGACGTGTCTTGAAGGAACAAGGGGTGTTAATAGCTTCTCCCATATATAATAAGGTGGATGATTTTGCGATGGAGTTTGTGATTGACGCTTGTGGAAAGGTCGTTTTTGAAGGCTATTCTTTGTTCATGACCGATGGACGAGGTCGTTACTTGGGGAATCGGGTCCTTTCATCTGTCCTTTTTGAAGAATATATGTCGCGCTATGTTACTGTTGGAGTATTGGATAGTTTGCGCACGTGTGTTGCTTTGCTGTTAGAGGAATATGCTGAAGCAGGCTATCGAGGCCCTTTGGGAGTAGACATGATGGTGTGTAAAGAGGGGGACGGCTTTCGTCTTCATCCGATGGTGGAAGTCAACCTGCGTATGAATATGGGAATTGTGGCACTTCGTTTGGCAGAGCGTATACTGGTTCCTGGCTTGAGCGGTTTGTTTCATATCGAACATTCCCCTACACCTGGCGCCTTGTGCGAAGCTTATGCTGAACGAATGAGGAAATCGGCTCCTGTTATAGAAGGCGGACGGCTGGTACGTGGCTGCCTTCCTTTGGCACCCGTTACGTCGGAAAGCCGTTGCCTGGCACTGCTCGAGGTGGATTAATATCGACTGGCAGGAGCCGAAGGCTCACTTTCGTTGCCATATCTGTCTATGGCCGTTACGACAAAATGGCGACGCGTTGTCCAAGGCAGGATCGGAGCATAGATATATTCCGTTTCACGTATGCCTGTAGCTACGATGTTTGCAGGGTTTTGTGTGTCGACAGGCAGTTCGTCTGAGGCATAAACCACATAAGCAGGTGCGTTTTGCTTGTCGTTGTCGGTTGACGCTTTCCAACGCAGGCGCGTGTATCCTTCAGAGATTTGTTCGGCTTTCAGCTCGGATGGAGCTGAAGGGGTGATGCTGTCTGCCCATGTCATAGGAGGTTGCAGGGCAGGGTAGGCGTAGAAATCGTTTTGAAGTATGTCATACAAGTTTTGGGTATTGTCTGTCACGAATTTCACCCGATAGTGCGCTTCGCCTGCCAGGTGATGGCTGCGTATGAAGTTGATTTGCCGTTGTATTTCGTCCAGGCTCCAGTCGCCTTCGCTGGGGTGGAGGAAGTAGACGCCAAGGCCGGGCACTACGTGTCGGCCATTGCTTTGCTCCTGCCAGTCGAGGGCGAACGGATAGAAAGCGTTGCCGCGGAAGTACATCATGGGGTAAATCTGATCCTGAATACCTTCGCCCAGCCATCCTTGTACATCCTGATAAACGACATGGAAGGCATTCCATCCTTTGGATGAGTAGCGGCTGGTATCACGATACTTTCCTACAGGGCAGGTGCTGACTTTGACCCAAGGTTTCAGTTGTTTTACACCTTTATATATGTAGCGTAAAATTTCCGTGATGTTGTCCCTGCGCCATTGGTCGAGGCTACGTCCGTTGCCGTACTTCCGATAATCATAGCTGTCGGGGAAGCGGAAAGCACGTTCGGGATAGCGCAAGTAGTCGAAATGTACACCATCCACGTCATATCTTTCCACGACTTCTTTGACCAGGCTCATCAGGTATTCTTTCGTTTTAGGATTGCCTGGGTTGAGAAAATATTCGCGTTTATAGGGTACGCAGATTTTTGGTTGTCGGCGGGTAACAGATTGCTTGCCCAGTGAGGCTACATGTTTGCGTCCTCCCAATGGAATGGTCACCATCCAGGCATGACATTCCATGCCCCTCTTGTGGCACTCTTCTACGGCAAAAGCCAGTGGATCGTAACCTGGGTCCTTGCCACTTTTGCCTGTCAGAATGGAATTATAGGGTTCTATGTCCGATTTGTAGAGGACATCGCCACGTGTACGTGCCTGAAACAACACGGTATTGAAGTTGGCTTCTTTCAGCTTGTCCAAGATCTCTACCAGTTCTTCCTTCTGCTTTTGTATGCTGGCTGGGGTTGTTGCCTTGGTACGTGGCCAGTCGAGGCCATATACTGCAGTTATCCATGCTGCGCGTACTTCGTACTTGGGAGCAGGTTGTGCGGATAAATTGAACAGTATCAGGAAACTGAAAACAATCAGCAAGTATATGCGGTTTATATTTATCATGCGAAAATTGCTTATTCTTATTTTTTGTCGGCGAAATTACAAAAACTGTTGCTAAATAGTGCAAGATAAATAGAAAACAATTACTTTTGCTTCCAAAAAAATAATAAAAGAAACTACTATGATTACTTTTACAATTGCTTTGTTGGCATTGGTTGCCGGCTATTTCCTCTACGGACGTTTGGCGGAACGCATCTTCGGTCCGGACGATCGTCCAACTCCTGCGCTGACACAAGCAGACGGAGTTGATTATATACCTTTGCCAACTTGGAAAGTCTTTATGATACAGTTTCTCAACATTGCTGGCGTGGGGCCTATCTTTGGTGCTATTATGGGAGCAATGTTTGGCACGGCTTCCTATTTGTGGATTGTGTTGGGAAGTATTTTTGCAGGAGCCGTTCATGATTACCTGGCTGGTATGCTTTCGTTACGTAACGGAGGCGAAAGCTTGCCCGAACTCATTGGCCGTTATTTGGGTTTGACTACCAAGCAAGTCATGCGTGCGTTTACTGTGCTGCTGATGATGTTGGTCGGAGCTGTCTTTGTGGCTTCTCCTGCAGGACTCTTGGCTAAGTTGACACCCGAATCCCTCGATATGACTTTCTGGATTGTAGTTATATTCATTTATTACGTCCTTGCTACCATGTTGCCGGTAGATAAGATAATCGGCAAGATTTACCCTGTTTTTGCTGTGGCTCTTATTTTCATGGCAGTAGGGATTTTGGTGATGCTTTATGTACATTTTCCAGCCTTGCCTGAGGTCTGGGATGGAATGCAAAATACGCACCCCAAGGCTGAAACGACTCCAATTTTCCCGATGATGTTCATTACCATTGCCTGTGGAGCCATCTCAGGTTTTCATGCTACACAAAGTCCCTTGATGGCACGCTGTATGACGAGCGAACGTCATGGGCGCCCCATCTTCTATGGAGCTATGATTACCGAGGGTATTGTCGCTTTGGTATGGGCAACGGTTGCTACTTATTTTTTCCATGAGAATGGTATGGGTATCAGTGATGCCTCCATCGTTGTATTCGATATCAGCAAAGATTGGTTGGGCGAAATCGGTGGTGTATTGGCTATCTTGGGTGTTGTTGCTGCTCCCATTACCAGTGGTGATACGGCTTTCCGCTCAGCTCGCCTTATTGTAGCCGATTTTCTGAAGTTAGAGCAGAAATCCATACGGAGTCGTTTGTACATATGTATTCCCATGTTCGTTGTTGCCACCGCTTTGCTGATCTATAGTTTGCGCGATGCTGATGGTTTCCAGATCATCTGGCGTTATTTCGCGTGGGCCAATCAGACCTTATCTGTCTTTACTTTGTGGGCCGTTACTGTTTGGCTGGTGCGTGAACGTGCTCGTTTTCGTTTCTGTATCACCCTGTTGCCGGCTTTGTTTATGACGGCAGTTTGTACCTCCTACATCTGTGTAGCTCCTGAAGGTTTGAATTTGGGGCTTCAGAATGCGGGGCTGATTGCAATGGGAGTTGCAATTGTAGCTTTTGTATGGTTCAATATCTGGAAGGCTAAATATGAAAAGCTGAGAAGGGAGGGGAGAGCATGAAAAAGATGAAGAAGTCGTCTGCCTTGAGTTTGGCATTGCTGATTTATATATCGGCAACCGCTGCCTATTTTTTGCCTCGCAATTCAGAGATTAGTGTGGCCGAAAAATATGTAACTGTGTTTGCTTCTTATGTCATTGTGCTGTTGCTATGGCTTGTGTTGCGTCATAAAGAACATAGAAAAGAAAGAAACGAATAACTTTTTCTTTTATCAGTCATCAAAAGTCTCACTTTTTTGGTTTATATTTGCATTAAAGACATTATTTAAACTAAAGTGATAGGTATATGAAAAAACTGATGTTCATTTTCAGCCTCTTGTTGGTCACAGTTGTGGCTCAGGCACAATTCGAGAAAGGAAAATGGTTTGTTAATCCGTCTGTGACAGGGCTGAATCTGTCTTATAATACCCAAACGGAAAAAGCTCATTTTGGTATTGAAGCCAATGGAGGTGCTTTCCTGGTAGACAATGTGGCCTTGTTGTTGCGTGCTGGTGCCCAATGGCAAGGTGGAGGCTCTGATGATTATATTTTGGGCGTAGGCGGACGTTACTACTTTGATGCGATAGGTGTGTTCTTGGGTGCTAATGTCAACTTGAACCATCATGTTTGGGAACATGACAAGCGCACGTTGGTAGGTTTTGGAACTGAGGCAGGTTATGCCTTTTTCCTTTCAAAGACAGTGACTATTGAACCTGCCGTTTATTGGGATATTAATAAAGATCGTTCTGAGTTTGGATTGAAAGTCGGTTTCGGATTCTATTTCTGATAAAAATATTCTATTATGATATGAGAAGAGAGCGTTCCGCTGGAAGTGCTCTCTTTTTTTGTGGGTAATAATAATTCTAAAAAGGGGTTATCTCCTTTGATATTCCGTTTTTTATTCCGTTATTTGCTGCAGATTTCAGAAAAGGGGGTGCCTTGTGCGAACGCAATGGCTGAGATTATACCCAATGAACCTGATACGGATCATGCCGGCGGAGGGATTTTTTTGAGTGTTTATTTCTGTTTTTTTCATCAAAGCGTCTGTGTGGATGCTCCTTTTCTGTTGTTTATGATATGGTTTAATATGAAAGGAGCTTATGTTTCAAGTACAATTCATTACTCATTTTACCGATACCATTGGCTATGCCGAGTCAGCCCGCATTGCCCTTGAAGGTGGATGCCGTTGGATTCAGTTGCGTATGAAGGATGCCTCGGACGAGGAGGTAGAGACCGTGGCGCGACAAGTTCAGGCTATGTGCCATGATTTTGGAGCTTATTTTGTGCTGGACGATCGTGTAGAGCTGGTGAAGCGTCTTCATGCGGATGGTGTCCATTTAGGTAAGCTTGATATGCCCGTCGACGAGGCACGAGCCTATCTGGGACCTGAGTTTATCATTGGCGGCACAGCAAATACCTTCGATGACATACAGCGTCTTCATCGTGCAGGGGCCGACTATATCGGATGTGGTCCTTTTCGCTATACGACAACTAAGAAGAATCTGGCACCTATCCTTGGTTTGGAAGGGTATCGCAGGCTCCTGTCGCAGATGGAGGAACATGAAATCAACCTGCCCATCGTAGGTATTGGCGGTATCGGGGCAGACGATATAGCCGATCTGAAAGCTACAGGTCTGAATGGCATCGCCTTGAGCGGTAGCATCCTGCGTGCTTCAGATCCAGTGAAAGAAATGAAACGAATCATAGAATTAACCCAAAAATAACAGTATAAACTTATGGAAGACAACATTAAAATAACCTATCCCGACTCGGAGAAAGTCTATTTGAAGGGCGAAATCCATCCTGACGTGCGGGTAGCTATGCGTCGTGTCAATCTGACTCCGACTGTCACCATCGAAGACGGCCGTCGGGTGACGCGTGAGAATGCTCCCGTTTATGTCTACGATACGAGTGGTGTCTACAGCGATCCTTCTGTAGATGTGGATTTGCGTAAAGGTTTGCCGCGCCTGCGCGAAGCCTGGATACGTAGTCGTGATGTAGAAGTGCTGTCCGAAATCTCCTCGGAATATGGTCGTGAACGTCTGGCAAACAAAAGTCTTGATCATTTGCGTTTCGAACATATTTGCCTGCCCTATAGAGCGAAAAAAGGTTGTCAGGTGTCGCAGATGTACTATGCCAAGCAGGGTATCATTACCCCTGAAATGGAATATGTAGCCATCCGCGAGAATATGAACAATCGTGAATTGGGCATTGAATCATATATTACTCCCGAGTTTGTGCGCCAGGAGATTGCAGCCGGACGTGCTGTCCTGCCTGCCAATATCAACCATCCTGAGTCCGAACCGATGATTATCGGTACGCGCTTCCTGGTGAAGATCAATACCAATATTGGTAACTCTGCTACCACTTCGACCATTGAAGAAGAAGTGGAAAAGGCGATCTGGAGTTGCAAGTGGGGAGGGGACACGCTGATGGATCTTTCTACAGGAGAGAACATCCATGAAACGCGCGAATGGATTATCCGTAACTGTCCTGTTCCTGTGGGTACTGTGCCTATGTATCAGGCGATGGAGAAGGTTAAGGGAAAAGCCGAAGACCTGACATGGGAACTTTTCCGCGATACGCTCATTGAGCAGTGCGAGCAGGGTGTAGACTATTTTACCATCCATTGTGGCATCCGCCTGAAGAACATCCATTATGCTAACGAACGTCTTTGCGGCATGGTGAGTCGTGGAGGAAGTATCATCTCGCAATGGTGCAAGGTGCATCAGAAGGAAAGTTTCCTTTATGAGCACTTTGATGACATCTGCGACATCTGTGCGCAATACGATGTAGCCCTGTCGCTGGGCGACGGCCTCCGCCCGGGTGCCATCTACGATGCCAACGACCGCGCTCAGTTTGCCGAACTCGATACGATGGGCGAACTTGTGGAGCGTGCCTGGGCTAAGAATGTGCAGGCGTTTATCGAAGGTCCCGGCCACGTGCCCATGCACAAGATTCGCGAGAACATGGATCGCCAGATTGAGAAGTGTCACGAGGCACCGTTCTATACGTTGGGTCCTATTGTTACCGACATAGCTCCTGGCTATGACCATATTACGAGCGCTATCGGAGCTGCTCAGATTGGTTGGTATGGTACGGCCATGCTTTGTTACGTTACGCCTAAAGAACACCTGGCTTTGCCACAGAAGGAAGACGTACGTGTAGGTGTGGTTACTTATAAGATTGCAGCCCATGCTGCCGACTTGGCCAAAGGACATCCAGGTGCCGAGGTGCGTGACAATGCGCTTAGCAAAGCCCGTTATGAGTTCCGTTGGAAAGACCAGTTCAACCTGAGTCTCGACCCTGAGCGGGCGTTGCAATATTATAAGGAGGCCAATCACTTGAATGGCAAGTATTGCACCATGTGCGGTCCTCACTTCTGTGCCATGCGTATCAGTCAGCGTCTGACCGATTGTAACTATACCGAACAGGAAACGGTGAAGGATAAGTAAACAAGATAAAATGATTATAACATTCTAATTTTAAGAACAAAATGATTGAAACAAAAGTATCACAAGGTATCATCAGTACCTATTTTGAGAAGTTGGAGAAGAACCTCGACCTCGATGTTGCTATCGTAGGCGGTGGCCCTTCGGGTATTGTGGCTGCTTACTATCTGGCCAAGGCCGGTTTGAAGGTAGCTCAGTTCGACCGCAAGCTGGCTCCCGGCGGTGGCATGTGGGGCGGTGCCATGATGTTCAACCAGATTGTCATTCAGGAGGAAGCAATGGACATCGTGCGCGAGTTCGAAATCAACCATGCGCCTTTTGCCGATGGACTTTATGTGATGGATTCCGTGGAGAGTACTTCCTCGTTGCTCTATCATGCCGTTCATGCAGGTGCCACTATCTTCAACTGCTACTCCGTGGAAGATGTCATCTTCAAGAACAATCAGGTGAGTGGTGTAGTAGTTAACTGGACCCCTGTCCTTCGTGAAGGCCTGCATGTCGACCCGCTGAACATCCTGGCAAAGGTTGTTATCGACGGTACTGGCCACGATAGCGAAATCGCTGCTACCGTTGCCCGCAAGAACGGTATCCGTCTGGCTACAGAGACCGGCGCGGTTATCGGCGAGCGTTCGTTGGATGTTGTGTCTGGTGAGGAAGAAGTGGTGAACGGCACGAAGGAAATCTATCCCGGTCTTTACGTTTGCGGTATGGCTGCATCAGCTGTATCGGGTACTCCTCGTATGGGTCCCATCTTCGGCGGCATGCTGATGTCCGGTAAGAAGGTGGCTGATGAAATCATTGCCCGCTTGAAGAAATAACCTGTTTTTCAAGATATAGAATAAGGCACGGATGATGCGATGGGCATTATTCGTGCCTTGTTTTTTGCTTCTTGTATGAGCTGTCCATTCCAAAGGATTTGAATGTTTGCTTGATGAAAAAGATGAAGGTGTAAAGATTGGTATTGTGAGGGTGAATAGTGACTATACTTCCCATAATACATTGATTGGCGAGTTAATTATTGTAAAAGCAGAGCGGAAGGTGAAAGAAATTTTACTATTTTTGAATAATAAAAGGTCTCATTGTGGGCAGATAATGAATTCTGCTGTTTGAAATGGGAGGATGATTAAATTAGATAAAACTCGTTTTTATTAGAAATAAGAGAAAATCAAGGAGATGAAAAGGAAGATGCATATGATACGAATGGCTGTTTCAGGATTAGGTATCGGTTTGAATGTGAATCATTATGTGAATTTTGCAGGACAAAATAGCGGAAAAAATAATGGTGATACAGAAGGTTCACCTGTTGAATATAATAGACGTTCAAACAATTTGGTAAAAGTTCCGGTTATTGTGTTGATGGCAATGTTGCCGGCAATGATGAATGCAAAAACACCGGTTACTAATTTGTCTGAAACGAATGGGGCAAAAACAGAAATGGTAGCACCAATTCTGATTGATTCAGAAGAACTTGATGAAATGACTACAATTGCGCCATATTTTTCTAATCCACAAAATGCACAAACTAAAGCGCCTTTTGGTGTTACAAGTCTTCTTGGGCAAGAGATATATCACTATGATACATTTATGAAGGATGGTAAAAAGCATTATATCGTATATAGTAGTATTCGCACCCCTGACTATGTTGATAAAGTTTCAGTATTCCCAGAAGGTTTTCCAAATAAAAGTGGTGTATTATTACCATGGGTAGAAGAATTAGTTTACCATAATTTGGGAAAAGGTAAAGAATATTGTGGAATTATTGTCAGATCAGTTAACAAACTTCAAAATGGGAGATATAAAACGACTTACGAAGAGGTTCGTTTACCAAATGAAGTAGCTCAAAATTTAATTGATTTGTTAGCAGATGATTCAACTATGAAAAATGCGACTTCCATTAAGTATTCAAAGACAAAATCTCCTAATTTAAGACAAACTAAAATTTATATCCATTAATATAGTCACAAGTCAGAATTTGTGAAAAGAGATAACTGTTAGTATAGCATTTATCTCTTTTTTATGTAACCGCTATGTGATAATATTCGTTCCGAAAAATGTAGCAAACCTTATTTATTCGCTTGGAAAAGTGTGTTGATGCTTGTTTTTTCGCTTGGAAAAATGTAAAATTGCAATAGTAAAGCGAAGGAGTCATGCTTAAAAGGAAGATAGAGGCATATTGGGCCAAGTGGAAAAGTAAGAGGATGCGAAACCTCTTGTCATAAAAGGTATCCGTTGATACGGAAAGACATATCATTGTCCCAAAAATCGCGAAGGAGAATAATGCCGTTTTATTCTTGTAACTTTCGCACTTGCGAAACTGGAGTAAGCAGCTTTTATTCCCCAGTTAGGCAATTATTTTTTTTCAATAGGGAAAAACTTTTTCCCCAATTGGAGAAAAAAGGCTTTTAGGGGTGAAACTTGGGTATCATGCTTCGCTTTCACAAAACTGTTTCGTGAGAAACAGAACTTTTTACGGTGAAGTTTCATCGCAATCTGTTGGATGACAGTGATTTGCTGTGAAAGATGCTTTCTGTCGGTGAATTCCTTGCTTTCACTGTAAATCAATATAATAGAACGGATTAGGACGATGTGAAAGCGTGAAGGATTTTTCTGGAAACTTAGAATAAAGAGGGGGGGAGGGAAGTTTTTACTGGTTTGAAGTGGGAGAAGGGTATTCGCACCAAGTCCTTCTTTAGCTTCGTCAAGTCCCTCTTTAGCTCCCTAAAGTGGCACTTTACGCGACTGAAGTTGCTGATTGTGACTTGGAGTGTATATAACAAACGGGGAAGATTGAGTCTTTTAATCTTCCCCGTTTGCGTTGAATGGTTAGAATTTATAGGTAGCACCTACAGCAAAGATGCCGTATGAATTTGGATATCCTTTGTCTTTGTCTTTGATGTTCGCACTGATTAAGCCAAATTGGGTTCCGATACCCCAACTTTCGGTCAGGAAGTAAGTGGCTCCAACGTATGTTGCCATTGCCGGTACTATTTTAGAGCCTCCAACAGAAGACCATTTGACATGATCGAGGTCGTTGTAATTGTATCGGGTGGTTATGTCTGTATATTGTGTTTCTCTATGATCGTTGACGCTTGCGCTCTGAAAACCATCTGTGTTTTGATAGTTTCCGACGAGATAGGTCATGTAACCAACGCCGGTTCCGATTTTCAAATATGTGTCAAGCTGCGGTATGGGGCTGTAGTGGAAAGAGATGGTCACCAGAGCATTCACATCTTCTCTGGTAATATCGGCATCGGCTGTACCTATTCCTTCACGGGATACTTTCTTGGTTTCATTTATCCTGTCCCATTTCTTGGTGCTGAAGTTGTAGACTTTACCAAAAGTGGTGCGAGTATATTTGTAGTCATACTCTCCTATTACCTTGTTTTGATACTTTCCTCCGTAGGTGTTATTTACAGCAAATCCGAAGCCTATTGTCACTTTGTCGGCAATACGCCCGATGCCCCATTCCATTCCGAAATGTTGGTCGAATGTGCCTCGTGATTTATCGGCATAAGCTACTGTACCCACTCCAATGGCTAAATCCATTTTTCTGTCGCCTTTGTCAAAGGCGTCCTGTGCGTGTACGCTGAAGGCTATCAAGCCCATTGCGCCTAAAAGTAAGAACTTCTTCATTTGTAACTAATTTATGATTAATATTAGAGAGTAATCGATTTACTTGATAAAATAAAAATGATTAACTAGGTATGAGTCTTATAATTAGCTTTCTGTATTATTGGTTTTGATATTTAACTTGATATCTATCCGAACTTGTGATTTGATTTTTTACAAAAATAGAAAATAAATGTTTACGATATTTTATTTTTATATAAATTAACGCGTGAAAATGGGATGAATGGAGATGACTATTCTATTTATAAAACAAGATGTGACTTTGTGAAAAAATCGAGCGAGCTTGTTTTTCTACTTTCTACTTTCGCTATCTTTGTTACTGTTTGATAATAGAGAAGGAAAGCAATCAATGACTGAACGTAAAATCATACATATCGATATGGATGCTTTCTATGCATCCGTGGAGCAGCGCGACCATCCTGAACTACGCGGTAAGCCCATTGCGGTGGGGCATGCCGAGGAGCGGGGTGTGGTGGCTGCTGCCAGTTATGAGGCGCGTCGCTATGGAGTACGTTCGGCCATGTCGTCGCAAAAAGCCAAACGGCTCTGTCCGTCGCTTATCTTTATTCCCGGCCGTATGGAGGTGTACAAGGAGGTGTCGCGCCAGATACATGGGATTTTCCATGAATATACGGATGTCATCGAGCCGATCTCGCTCGATGAGGCTTTTCTCGATGTTACTGACAATAAGCCCGGCATCCCGTTGGCGGTGGACATTGCCCGTGAAATCAAGCGGAAGATACGCAGCGAACTGAACCTCGTGGCTTCGGCGGGCGTGTCCTACAACAAGTTTCTGGCGAAGATTGCTTCGGATTATCGTAAGCCGGACGGGCTTTGTACCATCCATCCCGACCAGGCACTCGACTTCATTGCCCGTCTGCCCATCGAGAGCTTTTGGGGGGTGGGACCTGTTACGGCCAAACGGATGCATCTGCTGGGTATACACAACGGTGCCCAGTTGCGCGCCCGTTCGTTGGAGATGCTGACTAGAGAGTTTGGCAAGGTAGGGGCGGTGTATTATGACTTTGCACGCGGCATCGACTTGCGGCCTGTCGAGGCGGTGCGTGTACGTAAGTCCATCGGGTGTGAGCATACGCTGGAGAAGGATATCAACCGCACCTCGTCGGTCATCATCGAGCTGTATCATGTGGCAGTAGAGCTGGTGGAGCGCCTCCAGCGGAAGGATTTTCGTGGCAATACGCTGACGTTGAAGATCAAGTTTCACGACTTTCGCCAGATCACCCGCAGCATCACGCAGGGAAAGGAACTGACGGAGTTGTCCGTCATTTTGCCTCTCGCCAAGCAGTTGCTTCGTGAGGTGGATTATGAGGAACATCCCATCCGGCTCATAGGCTTGTCTGTGTCCAATCCGCGCGATGCGGAAGCCGATCGTCACGGAGTGTGGGAACAGCTCAGCTTTGAGTTCAGCGACTGGGAATAAGGGAGTTAGCCTGATTTTGTAACAAATGATAGAAAAAATGTATGAATGTTGGGCTATATATGATAAATAGTATTATTTTTGTGGGCATAAGGTGAAATCCCGACAGGGATGGACAATTATTGAAACCTGTAAAACGAATTACCATGAAAAACACTATCTTCTTGCTACTTACACTCCTGTCTTTGCTGGCTGCGTGTCAGAATAGCATTCAAGCAGAATTGGATGAGGAGAACGAAAACTTTTCGGAGGCTACATTGAGGGTACAGACACGTGCGGGAGGAACTTCTTCTCTCACTTATCCTGTTTATATTTATGCTTTTTCGGACGACGGTGCATATGCGGCTTCTACAGAGATGCATTCTGAAGAGGGCAGTGCGATGGAGCTTTGCCTTGCAGCGGGAAATTATACGATAGTGGCTTTGTGTGGCGTAGATGGCTATTCGTTTTCTGATCGGCCGGATATGGAGGATGTTGTGACATTTTCAGGTCAGCAGATGGCTGAAGAAGCCCTGATGTGCGGCATGGCCAAGGTACGTGTAGACGGAGATGCTTCGACCAGCATCACGCTGACAGCAGCCGTGAGCCGTTTGGAAATCGAACTGCATGCTATTCCCGATGATACAAAAGCGGTGCATGTCACTGTCGGGCCTGTGTATGCTTCGCTTGCCATGGACGGCACTTACGGTGGGAGCACCTCGTTGACAACTGCTTGTAGCGATGCGGGTAGAGGGGTGTGGACATCTCCTGTCTTGTATGTCTTTCCTTCGGCCGATCGTGCCAGGGTGTCGCTTTCCATTGCCTTGACCGATAGCAAAGGGGCTGTTTCTACCTATGGTTATACCTTGTCCGAACCGCTGGTTGCCAATACTCCTTATGAACTGGAAGGGACTTTCTCTGCAGGCTTCAATCTGTCGGGCGAGATTACGGCTGAAGATTGGAAGGATGTGCGCAACATTCATTTTGACTTCGGCAGCACGACAGGCGGCGGTAATGAGGGTGATGGTGCGGATGATACTGAAATCAGTGGGACGGATGTTCCTGTCGCCGGTACATTGTGGGACGGTCATCTGGTAGCGCTTTCTACTCCTGACGACAATGGCGGCGCTACTTTGCTTTTGTTGAGTACGAAAGAATGGACGGATGTACCTTCTGCCTTGAATACAGAAAATCCAAGCGAGGCAGCCGGCCTTGTCAACGCCTATACGGAAGGTGGTCTTAGCGGATGGCGCTTTCCGACGTCCGATGAGGCGAAGGCTATGCGAAATACTATCGGTGGAACTCACTTGTCGCAGACTAACAAGTTGCTGTCTGATAAAGGATTGGATATTTTAGAGACAGGCTATGAACCGGGTACAAAGGATACGCCTGTCCGTTATCTTTGTGAAGATGGTGAGAAAACGTATGTCTGGGGTGATGGTACTATTTCTAAGGCTGGTTCTTCACGTACTTATCGCTTGCGGGCGGTTAAAGAAGTCACGTTTCGCAAGCAGTGAAAGATAAGTCTGAGACAGAATGATCATTATTATATTGGAAAAATAAAAAGATATGGGTTGTTTGATGAACGTTTTGTGGTTGCTGTTCGGAGGAATTCTGACGGCAATCGAATATGTGGTAGCCAGTCTGCTGTTGATGGTGACCATTGTGGGTATTCCTTTCGGCATACAGACGCTGAAGATGGCTTCGTTGGCCTTGTGGCCTTTCGGCAAGGAAGTGCGTAGTGGTAGCCGTTCGGACGGTTGTCTGTACATACTGATGAATGTGGTGTGGATTTTGCTGGGCGGTATCTGGATCTGCCTCTCACATCTGATTTTCGGAGCCATCCTTTGCATTACCGTTATAGGCATACCTTTCGGCCTGCAGCACTTCAAGCTGGCAGCCGTGGCGTTGATGCCTTTTGGCAAAGATATTGTGGAGGCTTGAAGGGATAGGAAGTATTAAAAAGACAAAAGAGAGTGCATCCACTGAGGATGCGCTCTCTTTCTTTTCATATTGTTTAAAGGGTTGTTTACTAAGTCAAGCTTGCTGTGCAAGCAGTTTCTGAAGTTTGCCATTCAAGGCTTGGCACATGGCACCGTTTCCCATTGCTTGATAGCGTTTGATACGGTACTGTAACATCATGATTTCATTTACGTTTTTTTTCATAATCGTCTTGGTTTTGTGCCTTCCGCGTTTCGGAAAGCGGTTTGTACATCTTTTCTTGTTTTCTCTTCTAATAACACTGCAAAGATACGAATTGTTCGCGAAAAATATGTTCTAAAACATAAAAATCTTGTTGTTTCTTCCTGAATTTGCGTCAAAACGCCCAGTTTTGCCATCTGGATATTACAAAAATATGACTATCTTTGCGTGGAAATCCTTTTGAAAAGTGATATGAAAACTCTATTCGATAAGCTGGTGGTGTTGCTGTGCAGTCCCTATCCTGAGTTGAGGGCGCGTTGGAAAACGGTGGTGTTGCCTTCGCTGCTGGTGTTCTTCATTCTTTATGTTCTCCAGCCTTTCGGAATCTCGCGGATGGAAGAGAACAAGTTTCTTGTATTGGCGGGCTATGCGGTGGTGTCGTCGGCCATGCTGGCGGTGGCGGTTTATATGCTTCCAGCCCTGTTTCCTGCGTGGTATCGGGAAGAACGGTGGACGGTGGGCAAGGAGATACTTTCCACACTGCTGCTGTGTGTACTGATTACGTTGGGCAACTGGTGCTATACGGCAGGGGTATTCGGCCTGGAGCTGAACTTGCGCCTGCTGGCTGTCTGTTTGTTGTGGATGGTGGTGATCGGGCCGTTTCCCATTGTGCTGTTCGTGATGTGGAATCGCAACCTGCAACTGAGCCGCAACCTGCAGGAGGCGGTGGCGATGAACGCCCGTCTGGCAGAAAGGGTACAGGCGGAAGTAGTATCGGAACCTCGGTCGGCGGAAGCCCGTGAAGAAGTCTTATTGGAAGGAGGGACGAAAGAGAGTCTGGCGCTCGACCCCGTCCGGCTGCTCTATGCGGAGTCGGAAGGTAACTATGTACGGCTGCACTACCTGGACGCCGATAGCGGCAAGCCCGCGGTGAAGCTGCTGCGCCTGACGCTGAAGCAGGCGGAGGATGCGTTTTTGGATTACTCTTATATAATAAGGTGTCACCGCGCCTATCTCGTCAACCTGCATCGAGTGGCGCAGGTGTCAGGTAATGCGCAGGGCTATCGGCTCCATCTGGAGGAATACGGGACGGAAATACCCGTTTCGCGGAGCTATGCCGTCCGTGTAAAAAGAGCTTTGGAGAGCAGCGAGTAAGCTTGCCGTTTGTCCCAGACCTTTGTTATTCATCCCTTGTGGATGCAGTTGGTCACATATCCGGGCTGTCTGTCCCGGATATTTTTTTGTCTGTCTACTTGCTTGTAATTTCGCTTTCGCTAAACGAAAAGAAAAGCAAAACAATGAAACGGTTATTCCTTATTCTGATGGTATTGACTGGAGCAGTCGCCTCGGATGCCGACGCGCAGACTGCCGTGACCGACACCGTCCGCCTGACCTTGGACGGCGTGACGATGACGGACAGCGTGGGGCTGGACGAAGTGGTGGTGAAGCGTCGGCGCACGCCGGCGGCCAATAGCCGGTGGAGCGACCTGCATCCCGTGGAACTGGTTACGGTAGGCGGAGCGAACGGTGACCTCTACCGAGCACTCCAGACCCTGCCGGGCACGCAGGTGCAGGGTGAGACGGGCCGCCTGCTGGTGCGCGGAGGCGACGACCGAGAGACGCAGACCTACATCGACGGTATGCACGTACTGGTGCCCTACACTTCGGTGGGCATCGGTGCCTCGGCCCGTAGCCGTTACTCCACTTTCCTGTTTAGCGGGGTAAACCTGGCTTCGGGCGGCGCACCGCTGGAGTATGGTGGGGCACTCTCGGCCGTTCTGCCGTTGGAGACGAAGGATTATAGCATGGTGGATAAGCTTGGGCTGAATGCTTCCATTGTAGGGGCGGGCGGGGGAGGCACGCGCACGTTCGGAAAAGGGTCGGCTTCCGTAGACCTGAATTATCAGAACATGGCGTTGCACAATCGGATTTACCCCGGTCGGAAGGACTTTGGCCGTCCCTATCAGCTGCTGTCGGGAGCCACGCAGCTGCGCTTTACACCCGACGCATCGACCGTGGCCAAGTTATATGCCCAGTACGATCGGACGGACTTTGCCACCTACGAGGGTGATGACCGCCGCCTGTTCGGATTAGGCGAGGATAACGTCTACCTGAACGCCACGCTGCGCCGCGTGTCCGGTGCCGGTTGGGAGTGGTTTGCGGGTGCGGCCTGGTCGTACAACCGCCAGACGGTGGACAATGCTGCCGCTGAAGGGGACGCCTGGCTGCAATTCCAGCAAGAACTCCATCTGAAGGCCAAGTTGGGGCGGCGTCTGTCCCCGCTCTTCCGTCTGGACGGCGGGGTGGAGGCGTTTGTCCGTGGTTATGCCATGAGCTACCGTTTTCCGGTTTCTGCCGGCGAGGCGGAGGGGCACGTGTCGCCTTCGCTGGGTGCTTTCTTCCTGTCTGCAACCTGTTTTCCGCTGGAGCGGCTTAAAGTGGAGGGCTCCGTGCGGGTCGAGTATCACGGGCTGAGCGGAGCGACGGAAGTGTCGCCACGACTGGCACTGAACTGGTTTCAGGGCGACGTCGTGCTGACAGCCGTGGCCGGGCGATACACCCAGCCGGCGGCAGACAGCTTGCTGCTGAGGCAGACGGGACTGAAGCCCGAAGTGTGCTGGCAGTATAATGTGGGCGCTCAGTACGGTCGGGGCGGTCGACTGGCCAAGGTGGAGGTCTATTATAAGAAATACAGTCGCCTGTCCCTGTGGACGGGCGGTGGAGAGGCGCCGTTGTTGCTGACTTCCGGCGGCTACGGCTATAGCAAGGGTATCGACCTCTTCCTGTCCGACCGCACGTCGCTCAGGAACCTTGAATACCGTCTGTCCTATACCTACAATCTGCCTCGCCGTCGGACAGGTCGCGACTCCGAGCTGACCGTCCCCCAATATGCCACGCGCCACAATGCCTCCGTCGTTGTCAAGTGGTCGCTTCCCCGCCTGCGCACCGTCCTGAGCCTGACCGATCGCTTCAGCAGCGGGCGCCCGTGGCACAACCCTGAACGGCCCGGTCTGATGAACGACGAGGTGAAGCCCTGCAACAGCCTCGACGTAGGCCTGACCTTCCTGCCCTCGAAGAAGGTCATCGTTCACGCCTCGGCCACCAACGTACTGGGCCGCCGCAACGAGTTCGGGCGTGTGGACGGGCAGCCTGTGCTGGCTGCCGCCGACCGCTTCTTCTATATCGGTGTCTTCGTGACGCTGGGGCGCCATGCGGCCTACGACGTTTCTAACTTTTAGTTCGCTGAGGTACCTCAGCAGCCTTCCCGAGACCTTTGCTGCCGGAGGTGGCGCCAGAGATCGAAACTTGTCTTTATTCACGAATTTATAAGTACAAAGCGTATGAAAAACTTGATTTTACTTGCATTGCTGGTCCTTCAGGGCCTTGCCAGCGCGCTCCATGCGCAAACACTGACCCTCCGTGTGAACGATATCCCGAAGCCGGAGGGGCAACTCTACGTCGCCTTCTATACCTCCGAGGCCGATTTCTTGAAGAAACCTTTGACGGGCTTCCGCGTGGCGGTGACCGACACCATGCTCGTCATCCCTTGTCGCGGACTTCCTGCGGGCGAGTACGCCTTTTCACTCTTCCTGGACACGAATGGTAACGGACAGCTGGATACGGCGGCTTTCGGCATTCCGACAGAGAAATACGCTTTCAGCAACGACGTCGAAGGGGTGATGGGTCCTCCGACCTACGAAAAGTGTCGCTTCCGCTTTCAGAATGATACGACTATGGTTGTTCGGCTGCGGTAAGCCCGCGCGGCACGGGGTAGGGGTAGAGAGGAGAAGGTCGCCAGAAGCTGGTGAAAGTAGATGGTAAGTGGCTGATGAATATCGGCAATTTTTTGATTCGTTTTGTCAGTACATTCGGGAGTTGCGAGTTGGTAGAATGGAAAACTTATTGTACATTTGTCAGCATAACAACCTCTCATTTATGAAATATATCGTCTACATCTTCAGCCTGGTCTGGCTGACATGCTTGTTTGCCTCGTGCAGTAGCAAACATGCCCATTTTATCAGTGATTCAACCTATCGTGCCCGTGTGGAGCAGGACTTCCAGCAGAAGCAGGTCGTCATGTCCAAGGGCAACCTGTTCGCCATCTTCGATACTGACCTGACGCTCTACGAGCGCGAGGCGCTGGAGTTTCTCTACGCCTACATGCCGCTGGCCGACATCACGGACTACTCCGGCGGTTTCCACCTGATGAATGTACAGGCGGCTCACCGTGCTTCCGAAGAGATGCCTTGGGGGCGGATGGTTTCCGAAGAACTGTTCCGCCACTTTGTTCTCCCTGTGCGGGTGAACAACGAGCCTCTGGATAGTGCCCGCGTGGTGTTCTACGAAGAACTGAAGCCGCGCGTGCAACACCTCTCCATGCGTAATGCCATTCTGGAGGTGAACCATTGGTGCCACGAGAAGGCCGTCTACCAGCCCAGCGATGCGCGCACCAGTTCGCCGCTGGCCACAGTCCGCACCGCTTACGGACGCTGCGGCGAAGAGTCTACCTTCCTGGTGGCTGCCCTGCGCTCAGTGGGCATTCCCGCGCGCCAGGTCTATACTCCCCGTTGGGCACATACCGACGACAATCATGCCTGGGTGGAAGCCTGGGCTGACGGCAAATGGTACTTCCTCGGTGCCTGTGAGCCTGAGCCGGTGCTTAACCTGGGATGGTTCAACGCGCCTGCCAGCCGTGGTATGCTGATGCACACCAAGGTCTTCGGCCGTTACGAAGGACCGGAAGAAGTGATGTCCGTCACACCCAACTATACCGAAATCAACGTTATCGACAACTATGCTCCCACCGCCCAGGCTACGGTGACCGTGACCGACGAGGCCGGACAGCCCGTTAGCGGAGCCTTAGTGGAGTTCAAGCTTTATAACTACGCCGAGTTCTATACCGTGGTCCGCAAGCAGACCGATGCATCGGGGCAGGCCTCGCTCACGGCCGGCAAGGGCGACATGCTGGTGTGGGCGTCGAAAAACGGACGCTTCGGTTTCCAGAAGCTTTCGTTCGGCAAGCAGGACGCCTTGACCGTGAAGCTCGACCGTCGCGATGGTGATCCGTTCGAGTTGGATTTGGACATCGTTCCGCCCGTTGAGTCGGCCAATCTGCCCGCCGTTACGCCTGAACAGCGAGCAGAGAACGACCGTCGCATGGCCGCAGAAGACTCCATCCGCAACGCCTATGTGGCTACAATGATGACGCCCGAAACGGCGCTTGCCTGGGCTTCTTCCCAGAAGGGACTGAACGAAGCAGAGCAGCAGCGTGTGGCCGATTTCCTGGTGGCTTCGCGTGGTAATCATGCTGTCATCAAGGCGCTTGTCTCCTTTGCTTTGGAGCAGGGACAGGGCGGCCGGGCCGTCGAGCTGCTGGGGGCCGTGTCTGCCAAGGACTTGCGCGATGCCCGTTTCCCCATTCTGAAAGATCATTTGTTGCATACGGCGGTTGTGCCTTGCGAGCAGAGCGTGTCGGCGTTGCTGAACCCGCGCATTGCGACAGAAGAACTGACAGCCTATAAGTCTTTCTTCCAGCAAGTCATTGACGAGCAGACAGCCGAAGACTATCTGTATCATCCGCAGAAGCTGGTGGACTGGTGCCGCGAGAATATCGCTCTGAACGATACCTTGAATTCGCAACGCATTCCCATGTCGCCCGAAGGCGTATGGAACGCCCGCATGGCCGACACCTATTCGCGCGACATCTTCTTTGTGGCCGTAGCCCGCAGCTTGGGCATTCCTGCTTGGATTGACGAAGTGACCGGAGCTGTATGTTATTTGGACTTGGCCAATCATCCGAATCTGAAGAACGGAAAACTTTATCATGTGGACTTCAATATGGGCGGCACACAGACGGTATCGCCTTCGGGTAGCCTGGTGGCAACGTTCCAGCCCACTAAGTTCATCGACGATCCTAAATACTACAGCCATTTCACCCTGTCACGTTGCGAGAACGGTGTACTTCGCCTGCAAAGCTATGATGAAAGCGGTGCTTCATGGAACACCTTACTGCGTACCCCCTTGCAGATGCCGGCCGGCTACTATGTGATGGTGAGCGGTACGCGTCTGGCCAGCGGTGGCGTGCTGGTGCACATGAGCGGCCTGAATGTAGAGGCGGACAAAACGGTGAATACAGCCTTGAGAATGCGTGAGAGTAAGAACCAGATACAGGTGATAGGTAACTTCAATTCCGAATCGCTCTTTACGCCTATCGCTGACGGTGTCGTGGCCGATGATCCCATCAGCGTATTGACGGCATGTGGTCGCGGTTATTTCGTGGTTGGCGTCTTGGGTGTAGGGCAGGAGCCTACCAATCATGCTCTGAAGGACATTGCCAAACTGAACAAAGACTTGGAGAAGTGGGGGCGCAAGATGGTACTGCTCTTCCCCAATGCCGAGAAGTATGGCAAGTTCCGTCCGCAAGATTTCCCGGGCTTGCCGTCTACCATTGTCTACGGTATCGACAGCCACGGCATTGCTGCCCAGATTATAGAGAATATGAAGCTAAAGCATAAAGACACGCTGCCGGTATTTGTGATAGCCGACACATTCAACCGCGTGGTGTTCGTTTCGCAAGGCTATACCATCGGCCTGGGCGAACAGCTGATGCAGACAGTGAAGGGCCTGTAAACGCTCTTCCTGACACAGTGCTTCGTTGGGTTCTGACACAGTGCTTCCTCACCTTCTCATGCGGTGCTTCGTGAGAGGATGAGGAAGCACTTCGTTAGACCCTCATCCTGCACTTCATGGAGGCCCCATGTCGTATGGTGTGGAAATCTGCGTTGATATAAAGAGGAGGATACGAACCGTACGGGCATAAAAAAAGTCTGGTGTGCTTTCGCACGTCAGACTTTCAATTCTCTCTGTGTTGTTGTACTGAAATTATTCAGCTACAACAGCGCTGTCAGCTACTACAGTATCAGCTGCCTGAGCTGCTGCCTCAGCTGCGGCTGCTTCAACAGCTGCGATAGAGTCAGCGATACGGATAGAATCAGCTGCTGCTTGTTCAGCGTTAGCTGCTTTGTTACCACAAGATGCTAAAGATACTGCTACGATAGCTGCTGCCATCAAAACTAATTTTTTCATTTTCTTTTTACTTTAAAAAACGTAATACAATCAATTGCTTTATTAAAACGCCGCAAAGGTAGGGACTTTTTGGATATGTTGTTCTCGAAACCCCAACTTTTTTTATATTTTTTTTCGAAGCCTGTCTCTGAATGCCCTATGTCGGTGAGGAAATAATGGAATATAGAATAATAATGTGTAACTTTGCATCCGCATTAAAAGTTATGTGAGCAAATTATGATTGATACCAATATATTTCAGAATAAGACAGCTGTCTATTATACGTTGGGCTGCAAGCTGAACTTTTCGGAAACGTCCACTATCGGCAAGATGTTGAAGGAAGCCGGAGTACGTACGGCCAGACGGGGAGAAAAGGCTGATATTTGCGTGGTAAATACCTGTTCGGTGACCGAAGTGGCCGACAAAAAGTGCCGTCAGGCCATTCATCGGCTGGTGAAGCAACATCCGGGTGCCTTTGTGGTAGTGACGGGATGTTATGCACAGCTGAAGCCGGATACAGTGGCCCATATCGAAGGCGTAGATGTGGTTTTGGGTGCTGAGCAGAAAAAAGATTTGCTGCAATACTTGGGCAACCTTCAGAAGCATGAAACAGGTGAAGCCTTTACGTCGGCTTTGAAAGACATCCGTTCGTTTGCCCCGTCGTGTTCGCGTGGCGATCGCACGCGCTTCTTTCTGAAAGTGCAGGACGGTTGCGATTACTACTGTTCCTATTGTACCATTCCCTTCGCTCGTGGTCGTAGTCGTAACGGTAGTATTGCTTCGTTGGTTGAACAGGCACGGCAGGCTGCGGCCGAAGGTGGAAAAGAAATCGTATTGACGGGAGTCAATATAGGCGACTTCGGCAAATCGACTGGTGAAACTTTCTTCGATTTGGTGAAGGCGCTGGACGAGGTAGAAGGTATTGAACGTTACCGCATTTCGTCCATCGAGCCCAATCTGCTGACCGATGAGATTATCGACTTCGTATCACATTCCAAGCGGTTTATGCCTCATTTCCATATCCCGTTGCAATCGGGTTCGGATGAGGTGTTGAAGCTGATGCGCCGTCGGTATGATACAGCTCTGTTTGCTTCCAAAGTGCATAAAATCAAGGAGGTAATGCCCGATGCCTTTATCGGTGTGGATGTCATTGTGGGGACACGTGGCGAAACGGAAGAATATTTCGAGGAGGCATATCGCTTTATAGAAGGATTGGATGTCACACAGTTGCATGTGTTCAGCTATTCTGAACGGCCGGGTACGCAGGCGTTGAAGATAGATTACGTTGTGTCGCCAGAAGAAAAGCATCGTCGCAGTCAGCGATTGCTGGAACTGTCTGATCTGAAAACCAGGGCTTTCTACGAGAAACATATCGGACAGACCTTGCCTGTGTTGTTGGAAAAATCCAAGCCTGGTACACCTATGCATGGCTTTACGCCTAACTACATACGGGTGGAAGTGCCCCATAACGATGCACTTGACAATTGTGTGGTGACTCTTCGATTGGGCGAATGGAACGAGGAAGGGACCGCCTTGAAGGGCTTGCCCTTGGAATAAATCGCAGAAAAGAACGATGGAAGTTATGGAAAAGGTAGCAGTCGTTATATTAAACTGGAACGGATGCGAGATGCTTCGTTCTTTCTTGCCTTCGGTCGTGGCCCATTCCGAAGCGGATGGGGCCGTCGTATATGTCGCGGACAATGGTTCTACAGATGCTTCGGTTCAGCTTGTTCAGAAAGAATTTCCTTCAGTGCGTCTTATTCAGCTGGAAAAGAACTGGGGTTTTGCCGACGGCTATAATGAAGCCTTGAAGCAGGTAGAGGCGGAATATGTAGTGCTGCTCAATTCGGATGTGGAGGTGACGGCTCATTGGTTGCAGCCGCTTCTGGCCTATATGGATACTCACTCGGAAGTAGCCGCTTGCCAACCCAAGTTGCTGAGCTGGCACGATAAGAGTGCTTTTGAGTATGCAGGTGCTGCCGGCGGTTTCATCGATTGCTATGGTTATCCTTTCTGTCGCGGACGCATTATGGGTGTTGTTGAAAAGGACGAGGGACAATATGATACGGTTGTTCCTGTCTTTTGGGCCACAGGTGCTGCTTTGTTCATTCGTCTGAAGGATTATTGGGAAGCGGGTGGATTGGATGGTCGCTTCTTCGCGCACATGGAGGAGATTGATTTATGTTGGCGTCTTCGTGCTCGCGGTCGGCAGTTGGTATGTATCCCCCAAAGTGTAGTTTATCACGTGGGTGGTGCTACGTTGAAGAAAGAAAATCCCCGCAAGACATTTCTGAATTTCCGTAACAATTTGTTGATGCTTTACAAGAATCTTCCTGCCGAAGAATTAGGCAAAGTGATGCGTGTTCGTTGGTTGCTCGACCAGGTGGCAGCTTTTGTATTCCTGCTGAAAGGTCAGTGGGACAATGCTTGTGCCGTTTGGCGGGCTCGTCGGGAGTATTGTCGGCTTCGTCCCTCGTTCCGTCTGTCGCGCGAGGAGAACGAAAAGAAGGCCTGCACATCGGTGATACCCGAGCGTACACGTTACAGTATTCTGATACGTTATTATCTGAAGGGGGAAAAACGTTTTTCATGCCTGTAAAGTCTGTCTTTCTATATTCACCTCCACTCCTGCTGTTTCAATATCGGCTCCCATGGGTGGGTTGCGTTTGGATAGTTTCAGGTCAATGCGTTCGATCGTTGGAAAATCGTTGAACAGACGGCGGACAATGCGTCCTGCGACATGTTCAAGTAGTTTGGAAGGAATATCCATTTCTTCTTTTACGGCTTGGTGGATTTCAGCATAGTTGACGGTATCGGCCACGTCGTCACTTTCCATTGCACGTGCAATGTCTGTTTTCAGTCGTAGCGATACGACGAACTCATTGCCTACAGTCGTTTCTTGGGGGGCTACGCCATGGTAAGCAAAAAAGCGGATGTTTTCGAGAAGGATATAACTTGTCATGTCTGCCTGTTTCAATAAGGAAATATTAAAAATGGAACAGTTTTTTATCAATAAAATTGTTTATTGAACAGTTGCTGTTTTAATAGTGCAAAGATAAAATAAAAGGAGGGCGTCGCAATATTTTTTTCGCTATATTTGTGCGTCTTAAATATAGAATACTTATGTCTTTGCATCAATTTCATCTCTTTTTATGGGTGATGAGCAGTGTGGCTTTGCTCGTTTTCATAGCCCTCTATTTTGTAAAAGCTGGTTACGGCATGTTTCGTACCGCTTCGTGGGGATGGTCTATATCCAACAAAGTGGCTTGGGTGCTGATGGAGGCACCTGTCTTTTTCGTGATGTTGGGTTTGTGGATGATAAGTGGGGTTGGATTCTCTGCGCCACAATTTTTGTTTTTGTTTCTGTTTGAATTGCATTATTTGCAACGTTCGTTTGTCTTTCCACTCTTGATGAAGGGGCGTAGCCGTATGCCGGTAGCTATCATGGCAATGGGCATTGTATTTAATGTGTTGAACGGATTGATGCAGGCTGGTGGAATATTTTGGTATGCGCCCGAAGGATATGCCGAAGGATGGACTTGGTTGATGCGTCCGCTTTCTATTATAGGATTGGTGCTGTTCTTCGTTGGTATGGGTGTCAATCTGCATTCCGATCATGTCATTCGTCATCTGCGCAAGCCGGGTGACAATCGGCATTACCTGCCAGGCAAGGGAATGTACCGTTATGTCACGTCTGCCAACTACTTTGGAGAGCTGGTGGAGTGGACGGGGTTCGCCTTGTTGACCGCTTCACCTGCAGCGTGGGTATTTGTTTGGTGGACAGCGGCCAATCTGGTGCCTCGAGCTGACGCCATACACAAGCATTATCGCGAAGAGTTTGGCAACGAAGCCGTGGGGCGTAGAAAACGGATTATACCTTATATATATTGATGGCTAGAAAAAAAGAAAAAGGATGCTTTTCCTGGTCTTAAAAGGCTGTGATCGTCTTCTTAAAACATCCTTTTCTAAAATTAGATAGATTATGAGTTCGAAATTATTTACTCCAGTAACCTTGGGACCGCTGACGCTACGTAATCGTACGATCCGTTCAGCGGCCTTTGAGAGCATGTGCCCTGGCAATAAACCTTCAGAGCAGTTGCTCGATTATCATCGTTCAGTTGCGGCCGGCGGGGTAGGCATGACGACCATTGCCTATGCGGCTGTGACTCGTAGCGGCCTTTCATTCGATCGCCAGTTGTGGATGCGGCCGGAGATTATCCCTGGGCTTCGTCGCTTGACAGATGCTATCCATGCTGAGGGAGCTGCCGCCAGTATCCAGTTGGGTCACTGTGGCAACATGTCCCATAAAAGTATCTGCGGTTGCTTGCCCGTGGGGGCCAGTACAGGATTCAATTTGTATTCTCCTACATTTGTTCGCGGTCTTCGGGCAGATGAATTACCCGAGATGGCGCGTGCCTATGGTCGTTCGGTTAATCTGGCTCGTGAAGCAGGATTTGATGCGGTAGAAATTCATGCGGGGCATGGCTATCTTATCAGTCAGTTCCTTTCTCCTTCTACCAATCATCGAAAGGATGAGTTCGGAGGTTCGTTGGAGAATCGTATGCGCTTTATGGATATGGTGATGGACGAAGTGATGAAGGCGGCTGGCAACGACATGGCTGTATTGGTGAAGATGAACATGCGCGACGGCTTTCGTGGAGGAATGGAGATTGATGAATCTTTGCAGGTGGCTCACAGGTTACAACAATCAGGAGCACATGCCTTGGTGCTGAGTGGAGGATTTGTCAGCAAGGCACCGATGTATGTGATGCGCGGTGAGATGCCTATCCGAACCATGACTCACTACATGACCTGTTGGTGGTTGAAGTACGGAGTACGCATGGTGGGTAAGTGGATGATACCTACTGTTCCTTTCAAAGAAGCTTATTTTCTGGAAGATGCTTTGAAATTCAGGGCTGCGCTCGATATGCCTTTGGTCTATGTAGGCGGATTGGTGGCCCGACAAAAGATTGACGAAGTGTTGGATCATGGTTTCGAGGCCGTACAGATGGGACGCGCTCTGCTCAATGAACCTGGCTTTGTCAATCGCATGCGTGAGGAAGAGCATGCACGCTGTTCTTGTAAACATAGTAATTATTGCATTGCTCGTATGTATTCTATCGATATGGCTTGTCATCAGCGTCTGAAGGAAGAGCTTCCACTTTGCTTGAAAAAAGAAATCGAACGAATAGAAAGTCGAGGATAGCGATGGAAAAGAAATTGGCTATAATAACAGGTGCCGATGGCGGTATGGGAACGGAAATAACCCGTGCTGTCGCCTTGGCTGGCTATCGTATACTGATGGCATGCTATGATCCGCAGAAGGCAGAAGAGAAAAGACAAAAGCTGATCAAAGAAACAGGTAATACAGACATTGAGGTGCGAAGAATTGATCTTGCTTCGTTGGACACGGTAGCTGCTTTTGCCGATTACTTGTTGGGGCGGGGCGAACGTGTATCGCTGTTGATGAACAATGCCGGCACAATGGAAACGGAACGCCGCATAACGGTAGACGGATTGGAGCGTACGGTCAGTGTCAATTATGTCGGACCTTATTTGTTGACGCGGAAATTACTTCCGCTGATGGGAGAGGGAACCCGCGTGGTCAATATGGTTTCATGTACTTATGCCATTGGACGGCTGGATTTTCCAGAATTTTTCTTGAAAGGCAAGAAAGGCAGTTTTTGGCGTATTCCTATTTATAGTAATACTAAACTGGCGTTGACCTTGTTTACACTTGAGCTTGCTGAACGTGTGAAAGACAAGGGGATTGTGGTTAATGCGGCTGATCCAGGTATTGTTTCAACGGATATCATTACTATGCATATGTGGTTCGATCCTTTGACGGATATTCTTTTCCGTCCTTTTATTCGTACGCCACGCAAAGGAGCAGCTACGGCGGTCAGTCTTTTGTTGGATAAGGATGCTGGGGAACGTACAGGAACATTGAATGTCAGTTGTCATCCTAAACAACTTTCAGAACGATTCACTCATCACAAGCAGGCTAAAGAGTTGTGGGAACGGACGGAACTGCTTGTAAAGAAATGGCTTTAGTTTTGGAAAGAGAATGTAGATCGCATCAAATGAAAAGCCAGACATTTCATATTGAAATGTCTGGCTTTTGAGTTGGAAACACTTAAAATTTTCTATTGTTTTTTCTTAGATAGACAGTGCCCGCAATACATTGACCAGCTCTTTCTTGATGGGCTTGTCATTCTTGATAGCCTTGGTGAAGGGAACATAAACGACTTCGTCATGTTCGATACCGATCATTACATTGCGTTGTCCTTCCATAATGGCGTCAATAGCAGCGGCACCCAGTCGGCTGGCCAGGATACGGTCGTGAGCCGTGGGGCTTCCGCCACGTTGCAGGTGGCCGAGGATGGTAACGCGTACATCGTATTGTGGATATTCATTCTTTACACGTTCAGCATAGTGCATGGCACCTCCCGTCAGTTCGCTTTCGGCAACGAGGACGATACTGCTGTTCTTTGACTTGCGGAAGCCGTTCTTGATGAACTCTTCCAACTGGTCGACTTCCGTACTGAATTCGGGGATGATGGCTGCTTCGGCACCCGATGCAATGGCTCCGTTCAGGGCCAGGAAACCTGCGTCGCGTCCCATGACTTCGACGAAGAACAGGCGCTCGTGTGATGTAGCCGTGTCGCGGATTTTGTCGACGGCGTCAAGGATGGTGTTCAGAGCCGTATCGTATCCGATGGTGGTATCCGTACCATAGAGGTCGTTGTCGATAGTGCCAGGCAGGCCGATGCAGGGTACGTCGAACTCTTGTGCGAAGATGCGGGCGCCTGTCAGCGAACCGTCACCGCCGATGACTACGAGGGCGTCGATGCCTTCCTTCTTCATATTGTCGTAGGCTTGCTGACGGCCTTCAGGAGTGGTGAATTCCTTGCAACGTGCTGTTTTCAGGATGGTTCCTCCCAGTTGGATGATGTTGCTTACATTCTGGCTCTTGAATTCTTTGATTTCGCCGGTCACCAGACCTTTGTATCCTCTATATATACCTTTCACTTGAAGTCCGTTGTAGATGGCTGCGCGTGTCACCGCACGGATGGCAGCGTTCATACCCGGAGCGTCTCCTCCGGAGGTCAGGATGCCGATGCACTTAACTATTCCCATAACAATCTTTTTTAGTTAATAAATGACGTTGCAAAGATACGAAAAAGCTTAGGGTAGCTGTAATAATTTTCGTTAATTTGCCGAAGTTTGAAGTTTCTCTTCAATCGTTGCAGAGATTTTTTCCATCAGCCATTTAGGGGTGGAGGTAGCTCCACAAATGCCGATGGAGGAGGCTTTTGCCAGCAGGGAAGTGTCTATTTCTTCAGGGCTGTCTATCAGGTGAGAGTTGGAGTTCACCTTCTGGCATTCGCTGAACAGCATCTTGCCGTTGGAGCTCTTCTTGCCGCTGACGAAGAATATCAGGTCATGCGAGGCGGCAAACTTGCGGATGTTGGGGATGCGGTTGGCCACCTGTCGGCAGATGGTGTCGTAATATTCGAACGTGACATTGGGCGAGATGTGCTCCTTGATATACTCTACGATGCGTTGGAATTCGTCGAGCGACTTGGTTGTCTGCGAGTAGAGGCGAATGCTGCGGCTCAGGTCGAGCGACTTGGCTTCTTCCAGCTTTTCGATGACGATGGCTTTTCCTTCCGTCTGCCCGACGAGCCCCAGCACTTCGGCATGGCCGTTCTTGCCATAAATCACTATCTGCTTGTCCTCTTCCGTGTTTTGGGTATATTCCTGCTTGATGCGTTTCTGCAGGCGGAGGACGACGGGGCAGGTGGCGTCGATGATTTCGATGTGGTTGCGGCGGGCCGTCTCGTAGGTCTCGGGCGGTTCGCCATGGGCGCGGAGCAGCACTTTGGCGTCGTGCAGGCGGTTGAATTCGTCGTGGTTGATGGTGACGAGTCCCATTTCCTTCAGACGCTCCACCTCGCGGCTGTTGTGTACAATGTCGCCCAGGCAGTACAGCGTGCCGCCTTTGGCCAGCTCTTCTTCGGCTTTGCTGATGGCGTTGACCACTCCGAAGCAGAAGCCCGATCCTTCGTCTATTTCTACTTTTGCCATACGATAAAACGGTGTTTTGCGGGTTGGAAAACATTGCTTTCCTATTCGGAAAAGGGTGTTTTCCTGATTAGAGGAAAATGCGTAGTCAGTTGCTGGCCACGCGTGCGAATTGTTCGGCCAGCCATTCCTTTTGCTGTTCGATGGTCAGATGGCTGTTGTCCAGCAGCAGGGCGTCGTCGGCCTTGCGCAGGGGACTCACTTCGCGATGCTGGTCGATGTAGTCGCGCTGCTTCACGTTCTCCAGTATCTCGTCAAAGTTTACGGCCTGTCCTTTGGCCTTCAGTTCGTCGTAGCGGCGCTGGGCGCGTATCTCGGGCGAGGCGGTGACGAATATCTTCAGCTCGGCGTCGGGGAAGACGGTGGTGCCTATGTCGCGGCCGTCCATGACGATGCCTTTCTGGCGTCCCATTTCCTGCTGTTGCTTGACCATGGCTTCGCGTACGAAGTCGAGGGCAGCCACAGGACTGACATGGGAGGAAACTTCCATGGTGCGTATCTTGCTTTCTACGTTCATGCCGTTCAGGTAAGTGTCGGGACGGTTGGTTTCCGTATTGGGGCGGAAAGTGATGTGGAGGTTGTCTATTTCGTTCCGAAGTTTTTCCACGTCGATCTGTCCGTCGTGCAGGAGTCCGTTTTCGATGCAGTACAGGGTGACGGCACGATACATGGCTCCGCTGTCGATGTAGATATAGCCGATCTCGCGGGCCAGGTCTTTGGCCATGGTGCTTTTTCCGCAGGAGGAAAATCCGTCAATGGCGATAGTTATCTTTCTCATTTTTCCTATATATAATAAGGTGGTTGTCTGTTCAAATGGAATGGCCTTCGTCATAAAACGAAAACATTTCATTTTTTGTTCAAAAAAACATGCCAAAGATAAGGGTATTTTTAAAATATCTCGTTACATTTGTGGCATAAAAGCGAAAGTAGCGTTTTGAACAATTAAAAAAACGAAAATGCAGCATGGAATGTGTAAAAAAAGGCATCCGTGTGTGACGTTTCGGGGGAAAAGTGCTATATTTGCCCAAAATGAGAAACACTAAAATTAATAATAAATTATGGAAGTTAAAAAATCGCCTAAAGCAGACTTGGAGAACAAGAAATCGACTTGGCTGCTCATCGGCTATGTGATTGTGCTCGCTTTCATGTTCGTTTCTTTCGAATGGACGAAACGTGATGTGAAGATTGACATGAGCCAGGCTGTAGCCGACCTTGTGTTTGAAGAGGAAATTGAAATTCCTATTACGGAACAACCGGAAATGGCTACTCCTCCGCCTCCTCCTGAAGCACCCGCCATTGTTGAGACTTTGACAATTGTGGATGACGATATGGATATCGAGTCGACTGAGATCGCTTCTTCTGAGGAAACCGGTCAGGCTGTAGAAATCGCTTACGTGCCTCCTACGGTAGAAGAAGAAGAGGTTGAGGAACAGGAAATCTTCGAAGTCGTTGAACAAATGCCTGAATTCCCCAATGGTGGTATGGCTGGTTTGATGCAGTTCCTGAGCAAGAACATCAAGTATCCGACTATCGCACAGGAAAACGGTACGCAGGGTCGTGTGACAGTGCAGTTCGTGGTAAATGCCGACGGTAGTATCGTGGATGCCAAGGTAATCCGTGGTGTTGACCCTTACTTGGATAAGGAAGCTCTCCGCGTGATCAACTCCATGCCGAAGTGGAAACCTGGTATGCAGCGTGGTAAGGCTGTACGTGTGAAATACACAGTGCCTGTAATGTTCAGATTGCAGTAATTTTATAGTTTGATAATAAGGGAAGAGGTTGCCGTATGTGCAGCCTCTTTTCGTTCCTGTCCATTTCTTTTCTTTCCGAGATTAGCTATGTTTAAATCATCCGAACTACTTGAGAAAATCAATGCTCATATTGCCGGCCTTCAGTTTACTCGTCGTCCTGAAGGACTTTATGAACCAGTGACTTATGTCCTTTCATTGGGTGGAAAACGCATACGCCCCGTGCTGATGCTGTTGGCTTACAATTTGTATAAAGAAGATGTAGAAACAATCTTCAATCAGGCAACGGGAATCGAGGTGTATCACAATTACACATTGTTGCACGACGACCTGATGGACAAGGCGGACCGTCGTCGTGGCAAGCCGACGGTGCATAAGGTTTGGAATGAAAATACGGCCATTCTTTCGGGTGATGCCATGTTGGTGTTGGCTTATCGGTATATGGCCGAAGGATGTCCTGCCGACCTCTTGAAACCGGTCATGGATTTGTTCGGACAGACGGCGCTCGAGATCTGTGAAGGACAGCAGTTCGACATGGAATTTGAGAGTCGCAACGATGTGTCGGAAGCAGAGTATTTGGAGATGATTCGGCTCAAGACTTCCGTTCTGCTTGCGGCCAGTTTGAAGCTGGGTGCCCTGTTGGGTGGCGCTTTGCAGGAGGATGCTGACCGTCTGTATGACTATGGCGTCAATATGGGCTTGGCTTTTCAGTTGAAAGACGATTTGCTGGATGTCTATGGTGATCCGAAAGTCTTTGGTAAAAATATTGGTGGCGACATCTTGTGCAATAAGAAAACCTATATGTTGATACAAGCGCTCGAGCGTGCATCTGACGATCAGCGGAAAGAATTGGAGCGATGGTTGGCTGCCGATGATTTTGTGCCGGCTGAGAAAATCGCAGCTGTGACGTGCCTTTATGACGAGATTGGTATCAAGGATTTGTGCGAACAGAAAATCCGCGAATACACCCGACTGGCGGAAGAAAGCCTTTTGCAGGTAGGAGTGGCAGAAGAGCGCAAGCATGAGTTGCAGGCGTTGCTGGAAGGCCTGGTGCATCGTGAGTCGTGAGGTTGGTGCGATTTAATCGTCTAAATTGATAAGACAGAATGCCCTATAGAAGATTACCCAATACGGATCAGGCACGTATTCGAGCTTTGAAAGCTGCGATCGAAAAAGCCGATGCCTATGACAATCCGTACGGAATTCCTTTCAGTTTCAAGGTGCTTGGAGCTGCAAGAAATTTTCTGCCTCGTTTTGAGGCGGCTCACATCTTCTATATGGAATGCTTTGAAAGGCAGGCCGCTGCCGGAAGAAAGCATCAGGCGCATGTGAAAATGGCCCGCCTGTATCTTTCTCATTTCATACAGGTGCTCAATTTGGCTGTGATACGTTCGGAGATACGTCTCTCCCATAAGGAATATTATGGCTTGGATGCCCAAAACTCCCTTCCCGATTTGTCCAGCGAACAGGCTTTGGTAGAGTGGGGACGCAAGGTCATCGAAGGAGAGAACCGTCGCATTTCCCAAGGAGGCATTCCTATTTATAACCCTACCATTGCCAAGGTGAAAGTCCATTATGATATCTTTCTGGAGGGCTACGAAAGGCAGAAAAGCTTCCAGTTGGCTACAGCTCGTGCCTTGGAAGCATTGGCGGCCATGCGTCAGGAAGCCGATGCGCTGATCTTGGATATTTGGAATCAGGTGGAAGCGAAGTTTGAACAGATACTTCCCAATGAAAAACGTCTCGAACTCTGCCGTTCGTATGGATTGATTTATTATTATCGAACCAGTGAGAAAATAAAAATAGAAGGAGGATGCTGATGACAATGATTGATACACATTCCCATCTTTTTTTGGAAGAATTTGCTGACGACTTGCCAGAAGTGATGGAACGGGCACGCCAGGCTGGTGTCAGTCATATCTTTATGCCTAATATTGACAGTACGACTCTCCAGCCTATGTTGGATGTGTGTCGTCGCTATGAAGGGTATTGCTTTCCGATGATTGGGCTTCACCCGACGTCTGTCCGTGCCGAAGATTATGAAGATGAACTGGCTGTAGTTGCTCGTGAATTGGCTTCCGGTCGGAAGTATGTAGCCATTGGCGAGATCGGTATGGATTTATATTGGGATCAGACTTTTCAGAAAGAGCAGGAGGATGCGCTTCGCCGCCAGTTGGATTGGGCTTTGGATTATGATTTGCCAGTTGTGATCCATTGCCGCGAAGCGTTTGCGCCTATATATAAGATAATGGAAGATTACCGCTCTACCCATCTCCGTGGAGTCTTTCATAGCTTTACGGGTACAGCTGACGAAGCACAGCGTATCCTGGAGTTTCCTGGCTTCTATTTAGGTGTGAATGGCGTGGTGACTTTTAAGAAATCCCATCTGCCCGAGTTGTTGTCGTCCGTTCCCTTGGATCGTATTTTGTTGGAGACAGACTCTCCTTATTTGACCCCAGTTCCCTATCGGGGACGCCGAAATGAAAGCGCCTATGTACAGTACGTTTTGCTGAAGGTCGCCGAGGCTTGCCGATGTACGCCTGACGAGGTAGCGAAGCAGACATCTGAAAGCGCGTTAAAAGTGTTTGGAATGCTCAAATAAGGACGCAAAGATTTTAAAGTTTATTAATTTTGGGATTTTATTAAAGATTATAGGCGGAGAATGCGATGCGAGAACAAAAAAAAGAATACATTTGTAGCTGAAAATGCTGGTGGTTCGCAAATTTTTTGTAATTTGCAGCCGATTTGAGGAAATTATAGATAAGGAGAGATGCTCGAGTGGTTGAAGAGGCACGCCTGGAAAGCGTGTATACCCCTAAAGGGTATCGGGGGTTCGAATCCCCCTCTCTCCGCAACAGACGATAAAAAGCGAATAATAAATAAACATAATAACAAGTAATTTAATTAATTAATCTTAAAAATTAGACACACAATGAAAAAATTATTTGCAATTGTTGCTGTGATGGGAGTCTTAACATTTGGCTCAACTCAACTTGCTAAAGCTCAGGATGCTCCTGCAGCGGAACAAACAGAACAGGCTGCTCCTGCCGTAGAAGCTGCTGCTGACGAGGCTGCTGCTCCTGTAGTTGCAGAAGAAGGTGGTATTCACAAAGAATTGAAGACCAAATTTATCGAAGGTTCTGCATTCTTCATGAGTTTCGTTGCTATCGCGCTGGTGATCGGTCTTGCATTCTGCATTGAGCGTATCATTTACCTGAGCTTGTCTGAAATCAACACAAAGAAGTTCCTGGCCGCTATCGAAGCCGCTTTGGAAAAAGGTGATGTAGAAGGTGCAAAAGACATTGCCCGTAACACAAGAGGTCCTATCGCTTCTATCTACTATCAGGGTCTGATGAGAATGGATCAGGGTCTTGACGTAGTTGAGAAGTCCGTAGTTTCCTACGGTGGCGTTCAGGCCGGTTATCTGGAAAAAGGTTGCTCTTGGATCACACTGTTCATCGCCATGGCTCCGTCTCTGGGATTCTTGGGTACTGTAATCGGTATGGTGCAGGCATTCGATAAGATCCAGCAGGTAGGTGATATCTCTCCGACGGTTGTTGCAGGTGGTATGAAGGTGGCCTTGATCACTACTATCTTCGGTTTGATCGTAGCCTTGATTCTGCAGGTATTCTACAACTACATCCTGACTAAGATTGAAGCTCTGACCAGCGAAATGGAAGATACTTCTATCACATTGCTGGATATGTTGATCAAATACGACCTGAAATATAAGAAATAATTTACTGTCTGCGATATTATGAAGAAATTTAGAATTCAAAACGTTTCGGGTACCGCCTTGCTCGTCATGCTGCTCCTTACAGTTGTTGTGGTAGCCATGTTCTTCTTCGGCGGCGAAACTCCCGTGGAGCAACGTTTGGTCGCAGATACCTCTCTGTCTGAGCCTGCGCAAACAGACCTCCTTATTTATTGGATGTATCTGCTGTTGGGTGTAACCGTAGCAGTTACGCTGGTTGCTGCAATTTATCAGTTGATTGCCAACTTCATCGACTCTCCGAAAGCTACCATCAAGTCTTTGCTGGGTCTCGTACTGCTGATCGTTATCATGATCGGTTCGTATGCTGCCGGTAGTGGTGAGGCTTTGGTAATGCCGGGCTATGACGGTTCTGAGAACGTACCGTTCTGGTTGAAGCTGACTGATATGTTCTTGTATACTATCTACATCCTGATGGGCATCACTATCCTGTTGATCATCGGATTTGGAATTTTAAAGAAATTTAAATAATTGAGAACTAATGGCTAAAAAGAAAAGAAGCACCCCTGAAATCAACTCCAGTTCGACGGCGGACATGGCTTTCTTGTTGCTGATTTTCTTCTTGATCACTACTTCTATGGATACCGACCGTGGTTTGGCAAGACGTTTGCCGGAGCCTCCTCAGGAAAACCAGAAACAGGAAGACAAGGATATCAAGGAGCGCAACATCCTGCAGGTGTTCGTGAACTTCAACGACCAGTTGATGTGTGGAAGCGACTATGTCAGCGTAGAACAGCTGCGCGACAAGGCAAAGGAATTCATTGCCAATCCGTACAACGACGAAAAGTTGCCGGAAAAAGTGGCTGTCGAAGTTCCTTTCTTTGGAACCCAGATGGTGACAAAATTCCACGTTATCTCTTTGCGTTGCGACCGCGGTACGTCCTACAAGGCATACATTGCTGTGCAAAATGAGTTGGTTGCTGCTTACAATGAGCTGCGTAACGAACTGGCACAATCCAAGTGGCAGAAGAATTATGCTGACTTGAATGAAGAGCAGCAGGAGGCTATACGTCAGATTTATCCTCAGGTAATCTCTGAGGCAGAACCTAAAAAGTACGGAGAAAAGAAGTAATGGGAAAATTTAATAAAACAGGTAAACGCGGAATGCCGGCGTTGAACACTTCTTCTCTGCCTGACCTTATCTTCTCTTTGTTGTTCTTCTTTATGATTGTAACAACAATGCGTGAGGTAACATTGAAGGTTGAGTTTAAGGTTCCGCAAGCTACAGAGTTGGAAAAGCTTGAGAAGAAATCTTTGGTAACGTTTATCTATGTTGGTAAACCGACTGCCGAGTTTCGTAAGAAGCTGGGTGATGAGAGCCGTATCCAATTGAACGACAGCTTTGCTGAAGTTTCTGAAGTATATGACTATGTCAACGGTGAACGTGCCAGTATGAAGGAAGAGGATCAGCCGAACATGACTGTTTCTCTGAAGATTGACCAAGACACCAAGATGGGTATTGTTACTGAAATCAAGGAAGCTCTCCGTCAAGCTTATGCATTGAAGATTAACTATTCAGCGCAGCCGCGTCAGTAATAGTTGAGATAGATATTGAAAAAGGGCATATCCCCAAAAGGATATGCCCTTTTTTGTTTCCCAAACTATTGGAATATTTGTTCTGCAAGTTACGTGTAGCTTGTTTATAATGTATAACCTGTGCCTTTGACGAGGCACTGCATGAGGCTCTCACTCAGCACTTCATGAGGGGCTCACGAAGCACTGTGTTACCTTGTCATGAAGCACTGTGTTAAGTCCTCACGAAGCGCTGTGTCAGTGGGCGTTGTACACGTCCCGATAGATTCTTTGCTTTACTTTCTCGTAGTCTTTCTGGCTGTCCAGTGCTCCATGTACCATCAGGCGCATGGGCAGGAAACTGTCACCCGCTTTATAGGGAGGCTGGTAGTACTCGTTTTCCCACAGCGTGAAGCCGTTCCGTTGGTAGAATCCTATTCGTCGTTGTGCCATTTCCTCTTGGGGCATCTCCACTTCCAGTACGATCGGTTTGTTCAGAATCGTACACAAGTGTTGCAGCACTGCCTTACCGTATCCACCGTTTCTTTGGGCCGGATCTATGGCGAAATGTTCGGCATAATAGAAGTCGTCGAAGTCCCAGTAGCTGATAAGGCCGATGGGGCATCCGTCGTTCAGCACGATATTGTTGTAGAAGTGCGTGCGGTGATCCGTAAAATCTCTCAGTTCGTTCAGGTCTCTATATTCGTCTGCTGGGAACGAACGTGTCATCAGTTCTTCCAGAAAAGCATACAGCTCCCGGTCAGAGGTAGTAATGCGTTGCAGTGTAATCATGTATGGTTTGTTTATGGATGTAAGATGATTTTCTTTATTCTGTATAAAATTCAACCAGCCGTTGGATGGCCCGTTGGCAGACGGGGCAGAATGTGGGATATTCGTTGGTGCGCATCCGGCAGTTGTCAGCCGGGCGATAGATGCCTTTCGCTGAATATCCTCCCCCTTCGTAGACGCCTACCGGATAACGTTCGCTTTCGGCTGTCGGGGTGGGAATCGGTGTTCCCTTACCGAGCATATCCTCCCATTTCGATGCAAAGTCAATGCGGGTGCTGATGTTGGGCTCCCACGGTTCTACGTCCAACGGGTAGGTATCCGTCATAACGTCGTCGTCATAAAAGTATTCATCGGCCAGTCCGGCAAAGCTGTGTCCGAATTCGTGTACCACTACAGGGCGGAACATCGGATGGTGGGCAGTGGTTAGTGTATAGGCGTTGTAGATGCCTCCACCGCCATATTCGTCTGTGTTGGCCAGGATGATGATATGTTCGTAAGGTATGCCGGCCAGTGCGTCGTGTATAGACTTCACGCGCGATGTTGTCAGGTAGCGATCAGAGTAGAACGTGCTGAAATGTGAACTGAAGGCGGTCTGTTTCCAGTCATTCAGGCGTGGGATGCTGACGCCACTGTCTTTCGACGGGCTGGCTACGGCCACTACGTTGAAGCGGTTTTTCAGCGACTTGAACGGTTCATGTCCGAACAAACTTTCACAAGCTGTGGCTGCATCGCGGTAGAATGTCTCCATTTCGGCTTCCGTATAGCCCTCTGCCAGGATGGCTACGTCGATGCACCGCTCAGCGCTTCCGCTTTGTATCAAGTATTTATGGGGTGTCACGTCGCTGAATCCTTTCGGATGGATCAGGATGTCGGCAGGATCTACCGTATGCTTCATGCTGGCTTTCGGTTTCAGGCGTTTGTCGAGGAGGGTAACTTCCACTTCGACCGGTTGCTTGGGATAGGGCAGTAAAAACGTGTTTTCGAAGCCTTTTTGTATCTTGCGGGCTTCGTCTGTCTCCAGCCATTCCTGAAAGAGAGTAGAGAAAGACGTGCGGTAGATGACGGTCCCTTTTTCCAGGTCACGAACCGTTATCTGTCCGTAGCCGGTGAGTGGCAGCTGGGCCAGATTGTGCTTGCGCCCGCTCCAGCCGGGCAGTACCGACAACTCGTCTACCCAGATTTCCTGGCGTTCGGCATTGCCGGTAAAGAAGTAATCCACACGGAGCGTCTTGTCCGTAAAATACTGCGAAAAGTCCTGCGCAACCAGTGTGCCGACTGTTAGTAGCAGGATGAGCATGCATGCATATTTTTTCATCACTTATTCTTTTTATGGGAAACACAAAGATACAGCTTTTATCATATATATACAAGAAAAGTAACAATCTCGCTCTTTTTTGCTGAAAAAAATGCTAACTTTGCAGCCTGATAATTTGGATTATTATAATTATAAGAATTTAAAAAATGGGACATCATCAATTGGATACTTTGGACGAGCAGATCTTGAAACTGATAGCAGACAATGCCCGTATCCCTTTCTTGGAAGTGGCTCGTGCCTGCAATGTATCTGGAGCTGCCATTCATCAACGCATTCAGAAACTTACCAATTTGGGAATATTGAAAGGATCGGAATACATTATTGATCCCGAAAAGATCGGTTATGAAACGTGTGCGTACATCGGTATCTATTTGAAAGATCCTTCATCGTCAGATGCAGTTATCAAGGCTTTGGAGAATATTCCTGAGATTGTGGAGTGTCACATTACGACCGGCAAGTACGACATGTTCATCAAGCTTTATGCACGCAACAACCGTCACCTGCAGAATATTATTCAGGAAAAACTGCAGCCGCTGGGTATGGCGCGGACGGAAACGTTGATTTCCTTCCACGAAGTGATTAAGCGCCAGATGCCGATTCTGATCGAAGACGAAGATCAGGAGGAAGATTGAGCGAAGTGGAATCAGTGACCCAGTCAGGCATTAGCTCCTGACATAGTCTACAAAGGCATACGGACAGGGATGTTTTTCATCGGCAGGATGAGCATCCCTGTTTTTTTCGTGCCATATCTCAGGCTGTACCTGCGGGAAGTAAGCATCCGCTTGCGGAGCTTCCGCGTCTATCTCTGTCAGACAGAGCCGGTCGGCCAGCGGCAGGGCTTGCCGGTAGACGCTTTCGCCGCCGATGATATAGACCTCTTCGTCGGTATCGCAGTGGCTTAGGGCTTCCTCCAGGCTGGTGAAAACTTCCGCACCCGGGCAGCTAGTAGCAGCGTTGGACGAGAGTACGATGTTGCGTCGGTTAGGTAGGGCGCCTTTGGGTAGCGATTCGAAGGTCTTGCGGCCCATGATGATGGTATGGCCTGTGGTCAGTGCCTTGAAGCGTTTCAGGTCGTTGGGCAACCAGAAAAGCAGTTTGTTTTGGTAACCGATGGCCATGTGGCGGTCTACGGCGGCGATGATGCTGATCATGTTTTTTTTCGTTTTTGGGGTGTTAAACGGATACTTTGCCTGCAATATGTGGATGCGGATTATAGTTCACCAGCTCGAAGTCCTCATATTGGAAATCGAAGATACTCTTCACGTCCGGATTAATTTTCATCTGCGGCAGGGGACGCGGTTCGCGCGTCAGTTGCAGTTTCACCTGCTCCAGGTGGTTCAGGTAGATGTGCGCGTCGCCCAGCGTGTGGATGAAGTCGCCCGCTTTCAGGCCCGTCACCTGCGCCATCATCTGCAGCAGCAGGGCATACGATGCGATGTTGAACGGTACCCCCAGGAAAGTGTCCGCACTGCGTTGGTACAGTTGCAGACTCAGCCGTCCGTTGGCTACGTAGAACTGGAAGAAGGCGTGGCAGGGCGGCAGGTTCATGTTGTTCAGGTCGCCCACGTTCCAGGCACTCACGATGATGCGGCGTGAGTCGGGATTGTGCTTGATGGTTTCCACCGCTTCGCTGATCTGGTCGATGAAGCCGCCCTGATAGTCGGGCCACGAGCGCCACTGGTAGCCGTAGATATGTCCCAAGTCACCGTCCGCGTCGGCCCATTCGTTCCAGATGCGCACGCCGTGTTCCTGCAGGTACTTCACGTTGGTGTCACCTTTGAGGAACCAGAGCAGTTCGTAGATGATGGATTTCAAGTGCAGCTTCTTGGTAGTGAGGCAGGGGAAGCCGTCGTCCAGATTGAAGCGCATCTGATGGCCGAACACACTGATGGTGCCCGTGCCGGTTCGGTCGCTCTTCTCGACGCCTTCGGTCAATATGCGGTTGAGCAGGTCTAAATATTGTTTCATGGCGTAACTTCTTTATTTGGATGCAAAGGTAACCTTTTTAGGCAAAGAAAGAAGAACCTGCGGGATGGATTTTTTCAGAGGAACGGTGTGAACAGATGGGCAAACCATCCTACAAACTTCTTCCACGCCGACCGTTCTTTCCAATATTCGGGCGTCATCAGCGTACTGTTCTGTTTGTCTCTGTTGAACATTTCAGTCAGTTCGGCCGTCGTTTCGGGATCGAAGATGAAGGCATTGGTTTCGTAGTCGTAGCGCAGGCTGCGGCTGTTCAGGTTGGCCGTCCCCACGGTACAGAAGCTACCGTCCACCATCATTACTTTAGAGTGATGGAAGCCGCCGTTGAACAGATACACCTTGGCACCTTTCTTCATCAGTTTGTGCAGGATGTAGAAGGCGGCTTCAGGCGTAAAGGGTACGTCGGATACCGAAGGAACCATGATTTCCACTTCTGTTCCTTTCTTCAATGCATGTTTGATGGCTTCCTTGATGGACTTGGTAGGCACGAAGTAGGGGTTGACGATGCGTATCAGGCTGTCGGCTTCACGGATGGAAGTCGTGTACGCACGGCTGATGGAGCGCGGCGTCTCGTGGGGTGTACGGTCTACGATCATGATCTCCTCCGCGATGCTGTCCGGCAGCTGGGGCGTGTCGGGGAAGTATTCCGGTCCGCCGATGTGTTCTCCCGTTTCGCGGTTCCACATGGTCAGGAAGATACCTTGCAGGTAGCGGACCGCATCACCCTCGATACGGGCGTGGATGTCGTGCCATTCGCCGATCTTGGGCAGACCCTTGATGTAGTAGTCGGCCACGTTCATCCCTCCTGTGTAGCCAATCTTTCCGTCGATGACCACGATCTTACGGTGGTCGCGATGGGCGGCGTGGTTGAACCAGGGGAAGGTGAAGGGATCGAATTTCACGATTTCGATGCCCTGCTCGCGGATGGCTTTCAGGTGTTTCTTGGTCAGCGGTTTGTTGTTCGACAGATTGCCGAAAGCGTCGAACAGGGCGCGTACTTCTACGCCTTCCTTTACCTTTTGGGCCAATAGTCGGAACAGAGCTCCGGCGATGGAGTCGTTACGGAAGTTGAAGTATTCCAGATGGACATGGTGGCGTGCGCCACGGATCGCTTCGAACAGGTTGGTGAATTTCTCATCGCCGCTCATCAGCAGTTCTACCCGGTTATTGCAGGTCAGCGGAGCGCCCATGTCTTTCAGGCGGTGCATGACGATGCTGTCGCTTGGGGGAGTCTGGGCAGCGGTATGTCCAGTCAGGAATAATAATGCCGTTGTCAGTAATAAGTGATATATAAAAACTCTCTTTGCCATTTTAGTTTTTTGCAGGGGCAAAGATATAACATCTCATGGACAATATTGTTCTGAGTATAGGAAAAAAAGCTGTTTTTAAGCCAAAGAAGCTATTTTTTTGTACATAAGGAACAACAGTACCACGACAGCCAGTGCCAGCGATTTGGGGTCTGTCTGCGCCATGCCGTTTTCCAGGGTGGTGGTGAATGTCTCGCGTAGCGTGTCCCACACCAGTTGCACTCCGTCCAGCAGAACAAACAGCACGGCGGCCAGCGTAAATCCTCCGGCTGTCCACAAGCGTGCCAGGCGGTTGCTACGGCAGGGCAGGCTGCGCATTACACGGCGTGTGAAGCCGTTGTCAGCCACTTCTTGTCGCTGTCCGGCGAAGAAGCTTTCCAGTAACTTGTCATTATTTTCCGTCATATCCATTCTGTTTTAAGTACGTCGCCATCTTTTCCTTGGCCCTCGAAAGGTGGCTTTTTACGGTTCCCGTAGGGCATCCGGTAATGCTTGCTATCTTGTCTATGCTCTGGTCCTCCAGGTAGAAGAGGGTGATGCAGGTTCGCTCGATGTCTCTCAGCGTGGCCAGTGCGCGGTGCAGGTCCGACTGCAGGCCCGTGTCCGGCTGGCGCACGCTGCATTGGGCGTCTACCCGTGTCGTGTCCAGGTCGTCTGTCTCCTTCCGGCTGCGAAGATAGTCATAATATTGATTGTACGCAATGCGGTAGAGCCAGGTGGAGAAGCTGGACAGGTTCTTGAAGGAAGCCAGGCTGGTGTAGGCACGGATAAAGGTGTCCTGCGCCAGGTCGTCGCTCAGTTCGCTGTCGCCGCAGGTCAGGTTCAGGAAGAAGCGCCTCACGGGCGACTGGTATTTCCTGACCAGCTGGTCGAAGGCGCGGTTGTTGTGGAACATCACGACTTGTGCAATCAGCGATATGTCGTTGAGTTGGCTCATTCTTTTGGTTTGTTTGTGTCTTCGGCGTCGGGAGTGTCTTTCTTTTCAGTCTGGTCGCGGAGTTCGATGCCGCCCACTTTCATGTAGCGGTAGCCGGTCTTTTCATCGCGCTCCATGCGGATGAAGGGCTTGCCGTCGTCTTGTCCCGGCTGGGTATAGTAGATGGTTACCTGTCCGAAGCCCGTGAACATGATGAGCAGCCCGATGCATCCCAGACTGAATTCACCTGTAAGAGCCCAGAGAAAGATGAAAAGCCCGATGCCTAGGAAGATATTCTTGATACCCCGGCTGCGCAGGTCTTTGCTTTCTCCTTCCTTGGTTTCTTTGAAGAATTCGGGTGGAAGCTGCTGTCCGGCAGCCAGTGCCTGTTCGGCCAGGCGATACTTGGCCTTGCGGTTTTTGTAGCGGAAATAGAAGATGATGAAGAGGAGCAGTGCGGGCAAGCCGAATACGAAGATGATGGCTGTCAGGGCAACAATTGTTTCCGGTGCGTCTTCGCCGAAGTTGAAGCCCACCCATTGCAGGCCGCTACTGTCGTGGCGGTGGCGGTAGGTGCCGTCACTGTCGGCTTCGCTGGAGTCGGTGCCTTCGTAGGTAGTGATGCTCAGGGTGTCGGTAGTCTGTTGCCCGTTTATCACGGTGTCTTGCAGTTCGATGACGCGTTTCTTGCCGTCTACGGTGTCGGTCACGGTTCTGTTTTCGGCCTGCATGCCCAGGCTTGTGGCGGCCATCAGGCCGAGTAGGATAAGGATACGTTTCATATTCGTCAGTCTTTTATTCGTTGCTTATTTTTTGTTTTCTTTGTTGGTTAGACGGAATATCCGTCCCACAAGGTTGCAAAGTGACGACTTTTTTTTCAGATTTCTTCGAATAGCTTCTGTTTTTTCCATTATCTTTGCCGCTACAATCAATCATAAACAAACGCTTTTGGAGAAACTGCGCCGCATTATGAAGTATTTTCTTCCCCTGCTGTTCCTGACGTATTGGGGAGGAGTTACGCTGTTCACCCACTCACATGTGGTGAATGGAGTTATCATGGTGCATTCGCATCCCTTCAAAACCGGTCATCAGCACACCGAGAGCCAGGCCGAGACCATCTTCTTCCTCGACCACTATGTGGCTTCCTCCGTTCCTGTGCTGTTGGTTGCCGTTCCCTGCTTCTGTGCCCTGTTGGGCTTGCTGGTTGTGGCGCGTACGTCGTGCCTCTGCCTGCGTCGGCCGGACGACGGCATCCGTCTGCGCGCCCCTCCCGCTTGTGTCTTCTTCCCCTGCTGACGTGAGATGTGTCATAGTTTACCACAGATTACGCAGATTTACACAGATTTTTATCATATGGATTGTCCGATGGAATAATCTGTGCCAATCTGTGTCATTTGTGATGAACATCCGTTCATGCGCATCTGCTTTTTTCCTAATTTAAATAACTAAAATAGAAGACACATGAAAAAATATATCTTTCTTGTGGTGGCTCTGCTGTGCGCATTGCTGCCCGCCACTCTTATGGCCGAAGAACTGAAGAGTTCGGATGCCAACATCGTAGGACATGTATTGGAAAAACATTCCAAAGAACACCTCTCTTATATTACCGTTTCCCTGAAAGGAACCACCATCGGTACCCTGACCGATGCCACCGGACACTATTTTCTGAAGAATCTGCCCGAAGGCCGCTTTACGTTGCAAGTCAGTTCCGTAGGTTACAAGACACTGACACGCGAAGTCGTTCTGAAGAAGGGCGTCACGCTGGAAGAGAATTTCGAACTGGAGGAAGACCTTGTGGCGCTGGACGGCGTGGTGGTCACCGCCAACCGCAGTGAGACGACCCGACGCCTGGCCCCCACGCTGGTCAACGTCATGGACTTCAAGCTCTTCGAACAGACCAACTCTACCACATTGGCTCAGGGACTGAACTTCCAGCCCGGCGTGCGTGTGGAGAACAACTGCCAGAACTGCGGTTTCCAGCAGGTGCGCATCAACGGCCTCGACGGTCCCTATACCCAGATTCTTATAGACTCGCGTCCTGTATTCAGCGCTCTGGCAGGTGTGTACGGGTTGGAGCAGATACCGGCCAACATGATCGAACGTGTGGAAGTGATGCGTGGAGGCGGTTCGGCCCTCTTCGGTGCGTCGGCCATTGCGGGTACCATCAACATCATCACCAAGGAACCCTTGCTCAACTCCGCCCAACTGGGACATACGATTATGGGTGTAGGAGGCTTTTCTGCGTTCGACAACAATACGACGATGAACGCTTCGCTGGTGACCGACAACCACAAGGCGGGCATCTATGTCTTCGGGCAGAACCGCCAGCGCAGCGGCTTCGACTACGACGGCGACGGCTTCACCGAGCTGCCCAAGCTGCGCAACCAGACCGTAGGCTTCCGTTCCTTCCTCAAGACCAGTACCTACTCCAAGCTGACCTTCGAGTACCACCATCTGCAGGAGTTCCGCCGTGGCGGTAACCTGCTCGACCGTCCGCCCCACGAGACCGACATCACCGAGCAGACCGAGCACAGCATCAACAGCGGTAGCGTGAAGTTCGACTATTTTTCGCCCAACGAAAAACATAAAGTCAATGTCTACGCCTCCATGCAGCACATCGACCGCGACAGCTACTACGGTGGCGACCATTCGCTCAATGCCTACGGTGCCACTACAGACCTGACGTGGGTAGTCGGTTCGCAGTACGTCTACCACTTCGACCGCTGCCTCTTCCTGCCCGCCGACCTGACGGGTGGTGTGGAGTACAACCAGGATGCCATGCACGACAAGATGTGGGGCTACAACCGTTACATCGACCAGACGGTGCGCATCGCCGGCGCCTTCCTGCAGAACGAGTGGAAGAACGACCACTGGAGTTTCCTTGTAGGCGGACGTTTGGACAAGCACAATCTGATAGACCACGTCATCTTCAGTCCGCGTGTCAACCTGCGCTACAATCCCACGAAGGACATCAACCTGCGTGCCGCCTACTCCGTGGGCTTCCGTGCTCCTCAGGCCTTCGACGAGGACCTGCATGTCGAGAACGTGGGTGGCAACGTATCCATGATCCAGCTGGCCAAGGACCTGCGTGAAGAGAAGTCGCGCAGCGTCAGTCTTTCGGCCGACCTGTACCACCGTTGGGGCGCCTTGCAGGGCAATCTGTTGGTCGAAGGTTTCTACACCAACCTGTCCGACGCCTTTGCCTTGCGCCAGATCGGCACCGAAGACGGTATCCTGAAGAACGAACGCTACAACGAGAAAGGAGCCCGTGTCTATGGCGTGACGCTCGAAGGCAAGCTGGCCTGGCTCACTACGCTCCAGCTTCAGGCGGGCGTTACCCTGCAGAAGGCCGAGTATAAGGAGGCCCGCCAGTGGAGCGACGATGAAACCGTTCCCATGGAGAAGCGCATTTTCCGCACGCCCGACACCTATGGCTACATGACCCTGACCTACAGTCCTATGAAACCTCTGAGCATCGCCCTGTCCGGCACCTATACGGGCAGCATGCTGGTGGAACACCGTGCCGGCTACATCGAGAAAGACCGTGCCGAGACTACGCCCAGTTTCTGGGAAATGAACCTCAAGGCCGCTTACGACTTCACCCTCTATAAGGATATCACCCTTCAGGTGAATGCCGGCGTGCAGAACCTCTTCAACGCCTATCAGAAAGACTTCGACCAGGGCAAGCTGCGCGACTCCGGCTACATCTACGGTCCCGGCCTGCCCCGTTCCTGTTTTGCGGGAGTGAAGATCAGTTACTGATGCGTGAAGGCTGATACAGATTCTCCTGCAAAAGAAAAATGGGAGAATCTTCGTTCATTCTCAGTTCTTTTCCTTATTTTTCCTTTGGATTTTAACTCGTAACCCATGAAGCTTATGAAAAAAGGAAAAGAATCTTTGACGGCCTGTATGGCCGCCCTGATCCTCCAATTGGAGAAAGAGGGACGTCCCGGCACGGCACACGTCTATCGCAGTACGCTGCGTCGTGTGCTCGACTTCACCGGGGGTGTCCCTCTTTCTTTTTGTGAGGTGACCCCTCTTTGGTTGAAAAGTTTCCAGAATTACCTGCAAAACAGCCATGCCATGGGCCATTCATCTGTAAAGGTTACTGAAACCTATTTCAAACGGCATACAGACGAACGTATCGGACAGATGAACCGGGAGATTCTTTCACAAGTATTTTGTACCTGATCTCTTGGGGCTTTTCTTATGCCTTTGGGTGGAAGTGTCCCCCAATTAGGTGACAACCGTATAATCAGGGTGTAATTTGGTGAAAGGAGATTATTTTACGTTTCGGGAAAGATGTGCAGATACGGTTACTTTGTAGGTAACGGTGAAAGACGTTTTTCAAGACTCTTCTTCCTTTCACGCGGAATGAAAAAAGTTCTTTCAATGAAACTTCACTATAAGAAGCTGTGTGTCAATAGCTTGTAGTGAAACCAACAATTTTCCCTCCTGTAACTGTGAAAGCAGTGTGAAATACATCTCGTTTCACTTCATTCGGTTGCTGTTCAGTGTTTTATGCTTCGTGTGAAGCCTTGAAGGCAGAATCTGGAAGAGAACTTGTAAACATCTACTTTAGCGTCATAAACATCTACTTTAGCCGCGTAAAGAGGCACTTTAGCCAAGCCAACAGCTATATTTGTGGAGGGCGGTTCCTTTCCGTAGGTAGGTCCGGCCTCACAGTAGGGGCGTGAAGCGGAGGGCGGCTTTCAGGCGTATAGAAGGACAGGCTGTTTGAGCGTAGCGAGTTCCTGTCCTTTAGCCTGGAAGTCGTCTGGAGTAGTCCCGGAAGTGCAGACGGGGCCCTTTCTTTTTGATATCTTTTTCTTTCGGGCAAGCGAAAGAAAAAGCATGAACTTTATAATCGAACTGTAAAATTTTAATGTTAAAATTCTGTTCTTATTTGTTTGTCTGCAGACAAAAGTTTAAATTTGTACCATTGATGTAAATCAATGTTACCTACAAAGTAACAGAAAAGCCTGTTTTTTTATTGAGATTGAAAGAAATCGTGCTATAAAAATGAAAAATATGAAACGAATCTTGCTCTTATGGATGCTGTTTGTCAGCATTTCTTTGTCGGCTCAGGACTGGGCTGTCAAGACCAACCTGCTTTACGACGCGACAGCAACTATAAACTTGGGAGTAGAAAAGGGCTTGTCTTCTAAATGGACGATTGATTTGTCGGCCAATTTCAACGGCTGGACCTTTAGCGACAACAAGAAGTGGAAACACTGGTTGGTGCAGCCGGAACTGCGCTATTGGCCGTGCGAACGTTTCAACGGCCATTTTGTGGGGGCGCATCTGCTCGGTGGAGTTTATAACTTGAGCAATATCGACATGGATTTCAAACTTTTCGGTACGGACTTCGGTGAACTGGACGGCAATCGTTTCGAAGGTTGGATGGTCGGAGTGGGTGTAGCTTATGGTTACCACTGGATGCTGTCGCGCCGCTGGAGTCTGGAAGGAGTCATCGGTCTGGGGTATGTCTATAGCCGTGCCGACAAATACCTCTGTCCGCGTTGCGGCGAACAGTTGGAAGACAATGAACCGCATCATTACTTGGGACCGACCAAGGCCGCTCTGAACCTGATATATGTATTTTGAAAAAACAGTATGAAATTATGAAACGGATCTTTTTGATATATAGTCTTTTGTCATTGAGTTGCCTTTTCGCTGTCGGGCCGCTGCGGGCTCAACATGTGCTTCAAAGCGGGGCAGCGGTAAAAAGTATGGATATACACCGCCTGCGCGACAGCGTGGTTGTCTGCATGCAACTCGATCTTTCCGGAATGGAAGTGAAGTCCAACCGTTCTGTGGTCTTGATACCTTCGTTGGAAGCAGACGGCGGGCAGGTGGAACTGCCTGCTGTAGAAGTGATGGGACGCCGGCGTCAGCTCTATTATGAGCGGAACGGGCAACAGCGGGATGCCGTAACTCCGTGGCTCACCATACGTCATACCGACCGTGACGGTGTGCAGGAGGTGGACTATCGCACATCGTTGCTCTATGAAGCCTGGATGGACCGTGCCCGTCTGACCATGAAGGAAGACCTTTGCGGCTGTGGCGAGGTGCGTCCCGGTAATCAGACGCCCCTGCAGCAGGCCGATATCGCTTTCCATCCCCAACTGGCCTACATAGCGCCCGAAGTGGAGGTGGAGAAGAGGCGAGCACTCAGCGGAGAGGCATATCTGGATTTCGTGGTAAACCGCACGGATATCAATCCCGACTATCGCCGCAATCCGGCAGAGCTGGAACGGATTCATGCTTCCATCGATACCATCCTGCACGACCGCGACTTCCGCATCACTCGTATTACCCTGCGTGGATATGCTTCGCCCGAAGGATCTTACCGGAGCAATGCGCGGCTGGCCGAAGGACGTACCGAAGCATTGAAGAAATATGTTCAAAGTCGCTACGGCTTTGCCGATACGCTTTTTGCCATCGCTTCCATACCCGAAAATTGGGAAGGATTGCGACAGTACGTGGCCGGTAGCTCGTTGGCCGATTGCGACGGCCTCCTGGCCCTGATAGACAGCGATCGGGACCCCGATGCCAAGGAACGCGCCCTTCGTAGCAGCTATCCCGAAGCTTACGCCACCCTGCTGGCGGAGTGCTACCCCGGCTTGCGCCGCACCGACTATCGCATTGACTATACCGTGCGCAGCTTCCAGGTGGATGAGGCCAAGGCTGTGTTCCGCACCCGTCCGCAAAACCTTAGCTTGGACGAAATGTTTGCCGTGGCGCAGACCTACGAGCCGGGCAGCAACGACTTCAAGCAGGTGTTCGACGTAGCCGTACGCATGTACCCCGATAGTGAAGTGGCCAACCTCAACGCCGCCTGCGCCCTGCTGGAACAGGGACTGACGGAGCAGGCGCAGCCCTACTTGGAAAAGGCGGGCGACAGTCCGCAGGCGGCCAATGCCCGCGGCGTGTCGCTGTTGCTGCAAGGCCGCTATGACGAAGCCCTTCCGCTGCTCGAACAGGCACTGCAAGGCGGAATAAAACAGGCGGAGGAGAACAGAAAGATCTTGAAGAATGAGGAATGATGAATTTCCCTTCAATCTTCAGTCTCCTTTCCTCAAAAAATAATAAGTAGGCAAAACAAATAATTGAAACTCGATAAATAAGTATGATTATGAAAAAGAATTTGAAAAACATGGCATGGATGCTGGCCGCAACGCTGATGATGGCGGCTTGCTCCGACACGCTGGACGAAGGTTCAGGAAATGGTAACTCCAATGAGTATGTTGGAGACAAAGGGTATGTGAACATCGGCATTAATCTGCCGACTACGCCATCGACGCGTGCAAACGATCAATTTGACGATGGCTTGGCAGATGAATATAAAGTAAGCGATGTGATTATCGCCTTGTTCTATGATACACAAGAAAAATCAGGTGAAAGTAATGCGACGTGTAGATATGCATTCAAATTAAATAGTGCAAACTTTATACCATCTGGTGACGAAACAGGTAATGTTACTACGCTTTATGCTAGTGGAGTACGTATGATTGAGGCACCAAAAAATCATGTATATGCATTGGCCATTGTGAATCCGACTTCTAATTTTACTGTGACTACTGTAGATGATGAAGAACAGAATGCGCAAGATGCCGGAGATGCAGTATTGACTACTACTCTTGGAATTACAGGAGTTACAGGCGATATAACTTTAGAAAAGTTAAATGCTGTAGCAACAACAATTAATAGCATAGATGATGTGACTAAAAAAGAAACTACAGCTTATTTCATGATGACAAACGCTCCGATAGCATCCTCCGAAACCTTTAAATATGGGAGTGCTTCAGGTGATTTTAAGGTTACTACCCTTGCACCGATTACTGTTTATAACAACAAGGCTACAGCCGAAGGTGCAGAGAAGGACAATCCGATTTATGTGGAACGTGTGGTTGCCAAAACGCAGGTTAAAATCGGCGGTAGTACAGATGGTTCATTAACAGTAGAAAGTGATGTTACAGCCTATCAGGGTGCAAAAGTTCAATTTAAAGGCTGGAAGCTACAGAATACCAATAAGAAGTATTATCCGGTACGCAAAGTAACTGATGCAACGATAGCAGATTGGGAAGATTGGGAAGATTGGGCTGCATTCACCCCTTCACCCTCAATTTCTGCTGGGAATAACCGTTTCTTCGGTACTACAGCCAAACCTTATCGTACTTATTGGGGAATTGACCCGAATTACGTTACTGATTCAGGTAATGATTACAATGTATATAATAACGAAGATAATACAATTGGAGATGATGATTGGAATTCCGTTGGTTATAACACTACTGCAAGTCAAATAGAATACTGCCTGGAAAACACCACTACAGCTAAAACCATGGAAAACAATCGCCTGACCAGCGTCATCCTGAAAGGAATATTTACTCCTAGCGGTGCACAACAGGGAGATGACTTCTTTTTGATAAACAATACATCTGCCATTTATGATGAAGAAGATTTTTTAGCGGTTGCTACAGCTGCTTTGGAAGATGAAAATGCATTAGAATCTGGGGCTTCATTACAGTTGAATACAGGCTTGACTTCCGGTGCTGACATTACAACTTGGGAAGAAGTACAAAATTTGTTGGTAATTACTAATGGTACTTCAGGGCAATTAACAGAGAATCAGGCTACAGCCATCTTGAATTCCAGCGCAATAGGCGGCAGCATTAAGTACTACCAGGGTGGTGTTACTTATTACTATGCAACAGTCATCAAACATTTTGGTGATGTAGAAACTCCTTTAGGTAGTACCCCTATCACTTCAGCAAGTGATTATAAAGAAGCCGATCATTTGGGCCGTTACGGTGTACTCCGTAACAACTGGTACGAGTTAACCATCAATAGAGTAAGTGGTCCCGGCGAACCCGAAATACCCGATGGCGGCGGTACAAATCCTCCTGACAAAACAGCCAGCTACATCAACTGCGAAATCAATGTCCTCTCCTGGACAATGCGTTCACAGGGTGTAGAACTATAATATAGTGTGTGAGGCTGTGTCGCAATTTGTCACAGCCTCACCATCTGCTCAATTAAAGGTTATTAAAAAGAACTTCTCATGAACCATTGTGCCAAATATATGCTGAAGATAGGCTGGCTGGCAAGTTGTCTGCTGGGCTTGTCCGTTACGTCGTGTACCGACTTTATCTTTGACGACCGTGACGGGTGCGAACGGGGCGTGTATGTCAACTTCGTCTACGACTATAACCTCCATCGTTCCGACATGTTTGCCGACCATGTGGGTGAAGTCACCCTCTACATCTTCGACGAGGATGGAAACTACATTGACAGCCGTACCGAGGCCAACGACGACGAATTCCAGCCCCTGAAGGAGTATGGCTACAACATGTATCTGGACCTGCCCGACGGAAAATACCGCTTCGTGGCACTGGCACATCAGCGTAAAAGCGACGACCGGCTGAGAGGCAGCTTCCAGCGTACGGAAATGAACGAGAACAGTCGTATGGAAGGCCTGCAGATAACCCTCGACCATACCCGTCTGTACGACGGTACCGGACTTGTCAACCACCAGGGCGAACCGTTGGATACGCTTTGGCATTCCATTTCCGACCAGTCTGTCGAAGTGAAACAAGGACAGTATGTCTACCACACCCTGTCGCTGATGAGAAACACCAAATACATCAGCGTTACCCTGCGCGACATCGACGATCCGGCAGCGATGAACATCGACGACTACAACCTTTACATCACCGGCGGCAACATCCGACTGAACCATGACAACTCCGAAGACCCCAGCATCAAGGCCCTGTGTACACCTTACGTCACGTGGAATACCCAAGACCCTGATGTCAACAGCCGTACTTCGGCCGTAGGAAACATGGGACATGCCGACTTCATGACCTCGCGCATCTTCGTCCACGACGACCTGGCCGATGACGAAGTGCTGGTCGTGGAACACAAGGAGACCGGCAAACGGGTTATCGAAGTCAACCTGCCCGACCTGCTTGGCCGCCTGTGCAACTACGACGAGCTGCATCGCTACTCCCGTCAGGAGTTTCTGGACCGCGGCTACGACTACGACCTCTCCTTCTTCCTCTCCGGCGGCAGCTGGGTATATGCCAACGTATCGATCGGTGTGCTGGGATGGAGCAAACGAATACAGAATGTAGATTTGTAAAATTTGAGTTTTGAGTTATTGACTGAAAAACAGACAAACTTAAAAACTAATGAACTTAACAACTAACGAACTAATAAACTTAAAATACATGATGAAAGTATTATCCATAGCAACGTGGCTTATGCTGCTCATCCTGGCAGGATGCAGCGATGCGTCCCCCTATGCGGAAGAACCTTCTGCACAGGAGCGGACCATCACGCTGAATCTGGATATTACGACGAGAGCGGATGAATTGCTACCTGATAACTCTGAGCCTGATATCATACGGCTATGGATTTTTGATAATAATGAGAATTTAATCACATACGTTGTAAGCAGTCAGAATGTATGGACTCCTGTAGGAACTGATGGAATAGATATCAAGACTACTTTGCAGACTGAAATAGAAGCAGAGAATATAGATGTTAAGCAATCGTTTAAGATTTATCTACTCTTAAACCAGCCTTATACGGATGATGGTAAAGGTAGTACTGCTCCAGTAGATTTTTCTGATGTAAAAACGTTAGATGAGCTTAAAGGAAAAATGTTCGTCCTGACTGAATATAAGGGTGATAACAAAGTGCCGATGACAGGTGAGGATACAGCTGAATTTTCGTCAGTTGAAGGCAACAAAATAATATTTAAAGCTTTGATTAATGCTACAAGGTGTGTGGCAAAGTTGGGGATTTATTGCACCAAAAGTAATTCCGCTAGTACATTAGAAATCAAGCAAATTACTTTAGGCAATATACCTAATAAGGGCTATTTATTTGAGGCGCCTGTTGATAACCAAATTAAATATACAGATACCACCTTATCTTTTAAGGGTAATATAGATAAATTCTATACAGATGCTTTTCCTAACAATTTTGAGGAATTTGAAAAAATTGAAGAAACTTCATTTACACAAGTATACTATGATTATCTACAGGAAAATCTAAAAGGCAATGAAGATATCCAAATAGTGGATGATGAGATTGCTGGTGATGAAAGATATTATATAAAGTTGGAATATACTCTTAATGAGGTAGATGATAAGAAAATCATTTATTTATCGCAGATGAAACGGAATCTGTTAAGCAAAATCTATATACGCATCAACGATGCAATCACAGTTGATGATATATATTGCCAAGTAAACTCATGGACGACACATGAAATGGAAGTTCCGCCCTTTGAATAAAAAAATGACGAATATGAAGAAGATATTGCATACGATATATACCAGCCTGCTGCTTGTCGGCTTTGTCGTTTTTACCCTGACGAGTTGTAAGGATGACGAATTAGTGAAGTCCGGTGAGGTGGTGGAAGGGCTGCCGGTCACTGTAACCCTAACTTTGTCGGGAACGCCGGCTGCGAATGTGACGATAGACACAAGGGCGGATAATTCTTTGTCCGGTATAACCAATTTGGCAATCTTTGTTTTCCATGAGGACGGAACGTATGAACACTACGTTTCTTCACGTGCAACGGATGAAAGTTATAAAGTTACTTTTGAAAAGGATCTAACTGTTGATGGTGGGGTTTTATACAAGGTTCGTTTTAAAACTACGACTGGTAAAAAGAAACTGATAGCTGTTGCCAATACCAGTGCTGCGGCCGGGGATGGCGGCTTTTGGGAACTGACAGCTAAACAGGAAGATGTCGTAGGAGGTCGTTTATCGTTTGAAGATATCAAAAATGAAATTATTAATCTACGAAGCGCTCTTTATGAAAATAGCGATATGCAGCCCATTCAGATTGTTTCGTCTTCTCTAATGTTGTTATCAGGTTACAATGAGGATGTCGTGTTTGGAGCCGGTGGTACTGTTACTTCTTATGGAAACGATGGAGATACTAATAATAAAGTGATAGTAAAAATGGACCGGGCTATGGCAAAGATTAAATTCAAAATCGTAGAAAAGCCTAAAGATGACTCTGGTAATGATATTAATGCTACTTTTAGACCATCTTCTTATCGTGTATATAATATCCCAACAAAGAGCTATCTAACGAATAAGGATAAAAAGCAGACAGAAGGACTTTTTGCTTCCTCCTCTGGAACCGGAAGTGAATCTGAAACAGCTACCAAATATATTCATTATGCTTCTTCCATCGTACCGTCAGCCAGTCAGGGATTCTATTCGTTTGAGTTTTATATGCCGGAGAATATTCAGGAAACGATAACTCAGAATAAAGAAGGCGGTGAAATAGAATATGTTGACCGCGATAAATGGAATGTAAATACAGATGGCACAAGCACAAGCGGGGCTTCTCCTGAAAATAAAGAATGGACAAATGCACCGCAGAACAGTACTTTTGTAGTGATTAGCGGAACATACAGCGGTACGGGTACTGATGGAAAAGCGTATACGGGAAATGTCAGTTATACCATTCATTTAGGGGATTTCAGCAATGCAACAGGTTCTATGGGAAACTTTTCCATAGAACGGAATAGCAGCTATACTTATACAATTACAGTGAAGGGAGTCGATAAAATTATAGCAGAAGCAAAAAAAGAGACAGACAAAGAATATCAGCAAGGTGCAGAAGGTCAGATTTTTACTTACGACGCATCGACTTATTCGTACGAATTGGACGCTCATTATGAACAAGTATATCTGGAGTATAATCTTTCACAAATTGCTAAGGCTATAGAATCTTATCAGATTAATGGGAGTAACCTTGGTGAATATAATGAGACTCAATCAGAGAAATATATCAACGAAGCTATTGCAAATAATTTGATTCTAGTAATTCAATCCGAGGCGATGGATTATACTGAAACTTCAGATGATTATACAGTACAAAATAAACGTGGGACACTGAAACCTTATCAGATTTATGCAGATGCAGATGCAGATGCGGGTATAAGTGTAAAGGATGCAAAGAAAAAAGTTTTGGATGGGCCTGGCAATACTAATGATCCATTAAAGGGCTTTGATTACAAGTGGATTGAATTTTGGCCTCAATCAGGAACCGACATTGCAAAATATCCTGGAGTTCCTGAATGGAGTCGAGAATCTTTAGATGGTCTGTCGAATCAGTTATTTTACGGAAATGAGACAGAGACAAAAGATGCTGCCTATCTTATGGATGTGTATGATGTAATTGTGGCTATGGGAAATGTAGTGAAGAAGATTTATAAGGGGGAGAGTGAACAAATATCGATTTCTGACAGAGCTGAAGGTATTCCAGTTGGAGTGAAGGCTGATGATATATTCACTTCCGGTCAAGGTATAACTGTTCAGTTGAACCAATCGAATAATTATGTAGCACGTTTCACAGCATTTGTAAATGAGTATTATTACTTACGTCACCCGCTGACGGGGGAACGTGTTACTACATGGTCCGTGTTTACCAATAAAATTAATCGTGAAATGCTGATTGCCATGAGTTCAGACATATCTTCTGATGGTAATAGTACGTTCAGTACAGTCTATTCGTATATCTCACAACTTTCTATGCAGACATTTTATAATTCAAGAGCATTGCAAATGAATGGTTTTGGAATAGAAACGTATAATGAAACACCTCATATTCGTTTTGGCGGCTCAGAAACGACAGGACTAAGTGACACAGATGGTCGAAGTAATCAAATACAATTAATAGGAGGCCTAACTCCAGAAAAACAGTGGGAAAGCTATATTATTTCTTCTCAGAATGGATGGACTGGATCAATAGGGTCTGATCGCATAAAACATAAACTTCCGGTTAGTGTTTATAAAGGTACTCGTGAGGAATCAGATGGAGATAATGGTATAGGTGGTGCTTACTTTGCCTGTTTATCACGTAACAGAGATTTAAATGGTAATGGAGTTATTGACGAAAACGAAGTTCGTTGGTATTTGCCATCAATAAATGAGTATATCCGCATAGGTATTGGTTCTAACGCTATTTCTAATGCTGCTCAATTATATATGGGCGATAAATCTACAATGAATCATAGCGGATATGCCACAACATATATTTGGGATGGTTCGCTTTATTTCACAAGTAGTAATCAAGCTGACAAGCGGATATATTGGGCTGTTGAAAGAGGTTCGTATGGTGGTGATGGAGCTAATTATACTGGAAATTGGGCTGCCAAACCCATACGATGTATCCGTTCTCTTCCTTCTACAAGTAATGATTACGATATCAGTACTCCATTCGTAAAGTCGGATCCATCATTTATTTATCATGGAAATACCAATCCACAATCTATTGAATTTAAGGATCGCTTAGTAGCTAATCTATATCGTCAACGTGTAGATGGATCTTTAGGCGTACATAATGAAGATAATCCTGCAAATTCATTTTCTCAAGGTATTTTTGTTGCAAGTGAATATTTAAAAGGAACTTATCGATTAGGTGACATTATCGGTTATAAAGGCACAGTTACAGTAACTGAAAATGGACAACAAAAAGTATATACTTTTGATGGAACAATGCTAAATCCATGTAAGGATGAGAAGTATTCGGAGGATGGATATAGCGATTGGCGTGTTCCTAACCTGGTGGAACTTTCTGCAATGAACGCAGCCGGATTATTGAATGAATGTTACTCTAATGATTGGGGATCTTTTATTGCGGCATGTTGTACGCAATTCAGTAATTTGGATGTACGATTTGGTTTTGCCCGTTCTTCATTGATTTATTGTCCTGGGGATGGCGGATATGGTTCTGATAATCCTAATTATAGTAATTTGACATCAAAAACCTTCCGTATTCGTTGTGTTCGTGACGTACCCGACGGATATGCATTCCCGAAAAATTAGTTTTTACGATTATGATTAGATATTATATATATATTGGACTCATATTACTCCTTACTTCTTGTCATACCAAGCCGGGCATGACAGAAGCAAAAGAACGTACCCATACGGACTCTACCGTCGTACAGCAACAGGCACAGTTCCCCTTCCCCACCATCCCCACTACCCTGATGGAACCCGAAGCCCGCAAGTCCTACCTCCTCACCCACTACTGGGAGCGTTTCGACTTTGCCGACACCACCTTGGTGAACAACCGTGACGTGACCGAACAGGGCTTCGTGAACTTCATCGCCCTGCTGGCAGATGGCACAACGCCGGACGAACTGATGCGTGAAAGCATGGAGAACTGGTGCAGGAGGTTTATTCCTTCGACTTATGCATGCCCGGTGCTGATGAAGATGGTGGATGATTACCTCTACAATCCGAATTCACCTTTCTACAACGAAGGGCTTTACGGGATGTATCTGGAGGCGTTGCTCGGCAAGTTGCCGCAGACGGACGCGATGCGTTCCGCTTACCGCTTCAAGCTGGAGCTGGTAAGGCGCAATAACGTAGGGGATAAGGCTACGGACTTTACCTATTACCAGCCCGACGGTACACGCCGCACACTGGCCACTACATCGGTGAAGAACGATCGTCTGCTGCTGATGTTCTACGACCCGGAGTGCGAGTCGTGTCATGAGGTATTGCTACAAATGGCTGCCGATACGGCACTGGCTGAAGCCGTACGGACCGGCAAGCTGAGTGTGCTGGCCGTCTATACCGAAGGCAACGACGAGGCGTGGCGAAAAGCCCTGCCTGACATGCCCGAAGGCTGGACGGTGGGTACCGACCGCGAGGCGGTGAAGACCGGGGCACTGTACGACCTGAAGGCAATGCCGTCGCTCTACCTGCTGGACGGAAAGAAAACGGTGCTGCTGAAAGACGCGGCCTACGAAAAAATACGTGCGGCGCTGCAGGAACGCTGAAGTCGTTGCAAAAAGAAATCGTCGTGAGGCGAGTCTGCCTGTCCGGGCTTGGAGAAGCGGGACGGGAATAGCTTATTAATCGCAATAAGCTTTTGTTTGTTTTGTTTGTCAAGCCATATCGTCAAAACCGGTATGGCTTGTTTTTTTCAATCGGGGAAAAATATCTGTGAATTAAGAAGAGGAACTTCCCTTCAAATTCTTTACTTTTGTAGCCGAACATTTCAAGAAATATGCCATGCAACTACCCGCTCCTTTTGTAGACTATGCCCGTGCCCTGCTGGGCGAAGCAGAATACAATCGTTTTTCCACCGCCCTGCTGGAGGACGAACAACCCGTCAGCATCCGCCTGAACCCTCAGAAGTGGGATAATTCTTCATTCTTCATTCTTCATTCTTCATTAAAAGAGGTCCCCTGGGCTACCGGTGCCTGCTACCTGGACCAGCGTCTGACGTTTACCTTCGACCCCCTGTTCCACGCCGGGGGCTACTACGTGCAGGAGGCCTCGTCCATGTTTGTGGAGCAGGCGGTGAGGCGGTATCTGCCGGAGCGGGCAGTGGCGGTACTTGATCTCTGTGCGGCTCCGGGCGGCAAGTCGACCCACCTGCGCAGCCTGTTGCCTGCGGGCAGCCTGCTGGTGGCCAACGAGGTGATGCGCAACCGGGTGCAGGTGCTGGCGGAGAACCTGACGAAGTGGGGACATCCCGATGTCGTAGTGACAAACAGCGATCCGGCGGAGTTTACCCCGCTGGAACATCTGTTCGACTGCATCCTGACCGATGTACCCTGCTCGGGCGAAGGCATGTTCCGCAAGGACGAGACAGCCATCGAGGAATGGAGTCCGGAGAATGTGGAAATCTGCTGGCAACGCCAGCGGCGCATCCTGATGGACATCTGGCCTTGCCTGAAGCCGGGCGGACTGTTGGTATACAGCACGTGTACCTATAACACGAAGGAGAACGAGGAGAATGTACGCTGGATTCGCGACGAGCTGGGTGCGGAGGTGTTGCCGCTCGATGTGTCTGCCGGATGGAACATTACAGGTAATCTGCTGGCGGGGGAAGACTTTCCCGTGTATCGTTTCCTGCCACACAAGACGCAGGGTGAAGGATTCTTCCTGGCCGTGCTGCGCAAGGCGGGCGATGAAGAAGAGGCGGATGGCATGTGGACGGCGCAGATGGGGCGGTCGAATGCGGATAAGCTGGCCTCGGGCAAACAGAAAGGGAAGAAGGGGAACGGCGGTAAAGCTGCCTCTTCGTCGGCTTTCGGCAAGGAGCAGCTGGCGACGGTACAAGGCTGGCTGCGCGGGGCGGAAGGATACAGCCTGATGCCCGAGGGGCAGACGCTGACTGCTTTCGCAACGTCGTGGCTTCCAGTGTTGTCGGCCTTGAAGCAGCATGTCCGTGTGCTGCAGGCCGGCGTGACGCTGGCCGAGGCGAAAGGGAAGGATTGCGTTCCTGCCCATGCACTGGCCATGAGCAGCCTGCTTCGCCGTGAAGCTTTCGCCTGCGAAGAGGTGGACTATCCGACGGCCATTGCTTATCTACGTAAAGAGGCCGTCACCCTTTCGGGCACGGCCCCTCGCGGTTTTGTATTGCTTACTTATCGGGATTTTCCTCTTGGCTTTGTGAAGAATGTCGGCAACCGGGCCAACAACCTCTATCCGCAGGAGTGGCGCATTCGTAGCGGCTACCTGCCGGAAGAAATAAGAATCTTATAGCCGGCTCTTATAGATTCTAGCCATCACTTTCTGATACTGGTTCTCCAGCTGCAGCAGGTTGGCCTGGCTCTGGTAGATGACGGAGACTTCTACGAAGTACTCGATCATGCTGATCTGCCCGCCGTCCAGTGCCTGACGCAGCAGCTTCAGGTCCTGCTGGCGGCCGAAGGTCTCGGCATACTCCTGCATGGAGGCATGGAGGTTGCAGGCCTCGTCGTAGAGCTGCCACAGGGCGGTGCTGGCGCTGAGGCGGGCGTTCTCTTCGCGGAAGTCGGCACTGAGGGCCTGCGAACGGGCGGCCTTTACTTTACCGTGGTTCTGGAAGAGGGGGAACGAGAAACCCACCACCAGACCGTTCAGCGGATGGCGGCTCTCGGTGTTGCGGCGGTAGCCCAGCTCCAGACCGGGCAACCAACCCTGACGGCTGACGGACAGCTGCTTCTGTGCCGCTTGGCTCTCCTGCCGGAGCGAGAGCAGGGCAGGGTCGGAGGCCAGCAGCTCTTCGCACAGCGGGCCGAAGTCGGCAGGCAGGGGGACGGAAGGATAGTCCGTCAGACCCAGATTCTGCGCCGTGGCGGCGGCAGGGCCGTCGGGCATGGGGCGGCCGGGAACGAGCGACACGTTGCCGTTCAGGGCCGTGAGCTCCTTCAGCTTGCTGTCCAGTGCCGTGCGGTTCATGCGGGCCTCGGTGCGCACGTTCAGCAGTTCCAGGTTGATTTTATTGGTCTCCAGCGTGCTGGCGTCGCCCGTCTCCAGGCGGCGGCGGTAATAGGCGGCCAGTTCCTCGGCATTCTTCAGGCGCTCGTCCAGCAGCTGCTGCTGGCGGCTGAGGTGGATGATGTCGAGGCAGGCTTCCTGTGCCTGGAGCAGGATGGCCTGCCGCTGGGCGTTGGCCTGTGCGTCCAGTGAGTTGGCCTTGAGGCGGTTCAGGCGGGCACGGCTGACGTAGAGCGAGGGGAAGTCGAAGCTCTGGGCAATGACCAACTCGCCTACGGTGATGTTCTTGTCCTGCGAGTCCCACAGGTGGGCGTAGGACAGGGTGGGGTCGGCCAGGTTGTTCGAGGCACGGTTCTCCAGCTTCTGTGCCTCCGTGATGCGGGCGTTGGCCTGCAGTTCCTTGTTGTTGGCCTCCACCTGCTGGAGGATGGCTTCGATGCCGCTTTGGGCGTGCACCCCTGCCGCCAGGGCAAGGTATGCACAGATGATTATTGTCTTCTTCATTTCTTTTGGGTGTGTATGAGCAGATAAACGATGGGGATGATGAACCCGTTGAGGAAGGTCGACGTCAGCAGACCGCCGAGGATGACCTTCGCCATGGGGCTCTGTATCTCGTTGCCGGGCAGGTCGCCGCCCAGGGCCAGCGGGATGAGGGCCAGTGCACTGCTGAGGGCCGTCATCAGGATGGGGTTCAGTCGGTCGAGCGAGCCGCGGATGATGCTGTCGTGCAGCGAGTAGCCTTCCACGCGCTGCAGGTGGTTGTAGTGGCTGATGAGCAGCATACCGTTGCGCGTGGCGATGCCGAACAGCGAGATGAAGCCGATGATGGCCGGGATGCTCACCTCGCCGGTGGTCAGCAGCAGGGCGAAGACGCCTCCGATGAGGGCCAGCGGCAGGTTGATAAGGATGACGGCGCTCTCCCTGACGCTGCGGAACTCGTGGTAGAGCAGCAGGAAGATGACGACGATGGACATCAGCGACGTCAGCAGCAGCGTGCGGCTGGCCGCCTGCTCGCTCTCGAACTGGCCGCCGTATTCCACGTGGTAGCCTTCGGGCAGCTTGATGTCGGCGTCGATGCGGGCCTGGATGTCGGTCACCACGGAGCGCAGGTCGCGGTCGGCCACGTTGGCCGAGATGACTATCTTGCGCTTCACGTTCTCACGGCTGATGCTGTTGGGACCCATGGATGAGCGGATGTCGGCCACATAGCTGAGGGGCACCTGACGGCCGTCGCCCGTGTCAATCATCAGGTCGCCTATCTTCGAGGCCTGGTCGCGCAGGTCGTCGCGCAGGCGGACGGTGAGGTTGAACGACTTGCCCTGCTCGTAGACCTGCGACACGGCCTCGCCCGCCAGGCAGGCGTTGACGTACTCGGCAAACTGGGGCAGGGTGATGCCGTAGCGGGCCAGCATCTCGCGGCGGGGCGTCAGCGTCAGCTGCGGACGCTCGATCTGCTGCTCCACGGTGAGGTCGGCCACGCCCTCGACGTCCTGTATCTTGTCCCTTATCTGGCTGGCGAGGCTGAACATGCGGTTCAGGTCGTCGCCGAAGAGCTTGATGGCGATGTTGGCCTTCGTACCCGAGAGCATGGCGTCGATGCGGTGGCTGATGGGCTGGCCTATCTCGACGTTCACGCCGGACAGGGTGGCGAGCTTCTCGCGCACCTCGGCCACCACCTCGCTGCGCGAACGGTCTGTCAGCTCGAAGGGGGCCTCGATTTCCGACCCGTTCACGCCGCGCGAATGTTCGTCCAGCTCGGCGCGGCCGGTTTTGCGGGCCACAGTCTGGATTTCGGGCACGGTGAGCAGCAGCTCCTCGGCCCGTCTGCCGATGGCGTCGCTCTCTTCGAGCGAGATGCCCGGCAGCGAGGAGAGGTTGATGGTGAACGACCCTTCGTTGAAGGGCGGCAGGAACGAGCGGCCCAGGGTGAAGAACAGGCCCAGGGCGGCGGTGAAGAGCAGGACGGTGCAGCCCAGCACGGCACGCTTGTGTTGTAAAGCTTTTTCGAGCACGATGCCATAGGCCTTCTTCAGCGTGCGGGCCACGGCGGAGTCGCCCGAATCGGCCTCATTGCTATTTTCTTTGCTGCGCAGCAGGTAGGAGCAGAGCACGGGCGTCAGTGTGAGCGCCACTACCGTAGAGGCGGCCAGGGCGGTGATGAAGGCGATGCCCAGCGGGACGAGCATGCGCCCCTCCATGCCGCTCAGGAAGAACAGGGGCACGAAGCTGACGACGATGATGAGCGTGGAGTTGAGGATGGGCATGCGCACCTCGCGCGAGGCGTTGAACACTACCTGCAGCACGGGCAGACGGCGCTCGGGCGGCAGGAGGCGGTTTTCGTGCAGGCGGCGCCAGACGTTCTCCACATCGACGATGGCGTCATCGACCAGCGAACCGATGGCGATGGCCATACCGCCCAGACTCATGGTGTTGATGGTGAGCCCCATGTAGTGGAGCACCAGCACGGACACGACGAGCGACAGGGGCAGGGTGACGAGCGAGATGAGGGTCGTCCGCACGTTGGCCAGAAAGAGGAAGAGGACGATGACCACGAAGATGCCGCCTTCGACGAGCGACTTGCGCACGTTGCCGATGGAGCTTTCGATGAAGCGGCTTTGGCGGAAGATGTCGGTCGATACTTTCACGTCGGGGGGCAGGTTCTTCTGCAGGTCCTGGAGGGCGGCTTCCAGCTTGCCGGTCAGCTCCAGCGTGCTGGTGGCGGGCTGCTTGGTCACGGTGAGCAGCACGGCGGGTTTGGCGCGTTCCGAGGCCAGTCCCAGCTTGGGCGTCTGCGCGCCGATGCGCACGTCGGCCACGTCTTCCAGCAGGACGGGGGCGGCGAGTGAGCCGTCACTGTCCGTAGCTGACTTTACCACGGTCTTGCCCAGCAGTCCGGTGTCGGTCGTAGCTGTCAGTCCGCGCACGATGTACTCGTTGCCGTATTCGTAGATGACGCCTCCGTTGGCGTTGAGGTTCATGCCGCGGGTGGCACCGAGCACCTGACCCAGCGTGACGCCGTAGTGGCGCATGCGCTCGGGGTCGAGCTGTATCTGGTATTCCTTGATGTCGCCTCCCAGCACGGCCACCTGCGCCACACCTCCGGTGGAGAGCAGGCGCGGACGGATGGTCCAGTCGGCCAGCGTGCGCAGGTCGAGCATGGAGGTGGAGTCGGCCGTGAGGCCCACGATCATCATCTCGCCCAGGATGGACGATTGCGGGCCCAGCGTCGGCTTGCCCACGCTTTCAGGCAGTTCTTCGGCCACGAGCGAGAGCTTTTCGCTGACAATCTGTCGGGCCAGGTAGATGTCCGTGTCCCAGTCGAATTCCACCCAGACCACGGAGAAGCTGTGGGTGGACGAAGAGCGTACGCGGCGCACGTGTGTGGCACCGTTGACGGCGGTTTCGATGGGGAAGGTGACGAGCTGTTCCACCTCCTCGGCTGCCATGCCGTTGGCTTCGGTCATGACGACCACGGTCGGCGCGGTGAGGTCGGGGAACACGTCCACTTCCGTGTGCATGGCGGTGTAGGTACCGCCCACGAGCAACAGCACCGAGGCGACGAGCACCAGGATGCGGTTCTGTAGGGAGAAGTGTATGATTTTGTTGAGCATAACTTGTTAAATGAAGAATTAAGAATGAAGAACGAAGAATTCCTGTGTATGGAAATTCTTCATTAGGAAGCGCAGCTTCCATTCTTCATTTTTCGTTTAATTAGTGTTCATGACTATGCGCCGGAAGTGCGTTCGCCGCTCCGGCCAGTTTCACCTGATAGGCGCCGCGGGTCACGAGGCGGTCGCCGGCCTTCAGCCCGCTGAGCACCTGCACGCGCTGGCCGTTGTCGGCACCCAGGGTGACGAGCTGCTTGCGGTAGCACTCCTCGTCCAGCTGCAGGTAGACGTAGAAGCTGCCCTGTTCTTCGGTCAGGGCCGAGCGGGGCACGCTGATGACACCCTCCATCGGGCGGGCCAGCAGGTAAATCTCGACGAAGGAGCCGGGCACCACGTCGCCGCGGTTGTCGAACTCGAAGGTCACGGGGATGTAGTAGCTGCCTTCGCCCGAGGCCTTGCCGTAGGACAGCAGACGGCCGTTCAGGTCCTGCAGAGCATATACCTTACTGTTATAGGGCGTGCAGAAGTTGGCCGAGGTGATGGCGGGCAGCGAGGCATAGTACTTCTCCGACACGTCGGCGCGGAGGAAGAGGCGGCGGTTCTGTGTGATGCTCACCAGCGGCTGGCCCACGGTGACGTAGTCGCCTTCCTTCACCAGCAGGCTCTTCACGTAGCCGCCTATGGGGGCGGTGACGGCCTGCCCGCGGTCGGTGTGGTTCTTGGCCACGGCCTCGTAGCTGATGCGGGCGTTCTCGTACGCTTGCTTGGCCTGCGCGAAGTCCTTCTCAGAGACGATGCGGCTCTCTACGAGTGCCTGCATGCGTTCGTATTCTTTCTTCGACACCTCGTAGGCTACACGGGCTTTCTGCACGGGGTCGCCCTCGGCGATGTTGCCCGACGAAAGCAGGACGAGCGGCATGCCTTCGCGCACGCTCATGCCTTCGGTTACTTTCCCCTTGAACGACACGACGCCTGCCACGGTGGCTACGGCTACCCGTTCGTCACCCTGCGCGGCCAACACCTGCCCGCTGGTCTTGATGACCTGGGTGAAGTTGCCCGGTTCTACGGTACCTGTCTCTACGCCTGCGGCCTGTGCCTTGGCGGGCGGCATGACGATTTCGTCTGAGGTACTTTCGGTATGGGCGGCTTCGGCGTGTAGGTCTCCCTCGTGGTTGTGACTATGGCCTTTTTCCTCGTGGGCATGCTGTTCGTGGTCATGATCATGTTCGTGGTTGTGGGCTTCGGTAGCATGGTCGTGCCCTTCGTGTCCGTGGTCGGACTGGCTGTTGCAGGAGCCCAATGACCATGCGACGAGGACTCCCAGAAATATCAGTTTCTTCATTGATAGATGTGGATTAAGTTCTTGCAAAATAAACAGATGTAGTTTCCAGTTGCAAAAGTAATGCACGGAGGCCGCAACCGGGTTGCAATGTGCAGATGCACACGGCAGCGTTTATGCAAGAAGGCTGGGAGGAGCCCTTAATCCCGAGGCACGGGTGATGTAGACACCGTGCAGCGATTCAATGTAAGGTGAGTATAAAGCGGTTGAATAAGAATCGGTGTAGGGAGATAATAAGCTGACAAGTAGACTGAGGTCGGCCGGTTGCAGGACAGGGCGCGGCTGGGGAGCCTGGCGCTCCACCCGCGGCGTGCGCTGGACGAACTGGTGGGTGAGGCAGCCCTTATCGTGGCAGCAGTTGGGGTGGCCTGCCGGATGGTGGTGATGATTCGTTTCGCCGCAACCGGTGTGCAGGTCGTTCTTCAGGCAGATGGCCTCGCTGCCATGATGATGATGGGGCACGACGGGCACTGCCAGCATCAGGATGCTGAGCAGGAGCAGCAGTGCGGTAATGTAGGGCTTCCGTATCATCATAGCGTTCAGTGTGGAGTTGCGCAAAGATAAGGATTATTTCTTTTCCAGCTCGCTGAGTGACTCCATTTTTTTCTTCTCCAGGAATTCGTAAACACCGCAGAGGTGTTCGCGGACACGCTGGTGACCGAACTCATAGACTTTGCTCACAAGGCCGTCAAGGAAGTCGCGGTCGTGGCTCACGACAATCAGGGTACCGTCGAAGTCCATCAGTGCTTGCTTCAGGATGTCCTTGGTCTTCAGGTCGAGGTGGTTGGTGGGCTCGTCCAGAATGAGCAGGTTCACCGGCTCGAGCAGCAGCCTGATCATGGCCAGACGGGTACGCTCGCCGCCGGAGAGCACCTTGACCTTCTTCATCGAGGCTTCGGGGCTGCCGAACATGAAGGCGCCCAGCAGGTCGCGTATCTTGTTGCGTATCTCGCCCTTGGCCACGTCGTCGATGGTCTGGAAGACGGTCAGGTTCTCGTCGAGCAGGGAGGCCTGGTTCTGGGCGAAGTAACCTATCTGTACGTTGTGGCCCAGCGTCAGGGTGCCTTCGTGCTCAATTTCGCCCATGATACATTTTACCAATGTGGACTTTCCCTCACCGTTGCGGCCCACGAAGGCCACCTTGTCGCCACGCTCGATGGTGAGCGTCGCGTTCTTGAATACCACGTGATCGCCATACGTCTTGCCCACGCCATCCATGATGACGGGGTAGTTGCCCGAGCGGGGCGACGGGGGGAATTTGAGGCGCAGGGCCGAGGTGTCTTCTTCGTCCACTTCGAGCAGCTCCAGCTTTTCCAGCATCTTCACGCGGCTCTGCACCTGCAGGGTCTTGGAGTAGGTACCCTTGAAGCGTTCGATGAACTCCTTCGTCTCGGCGATGAATTTCTGCTGCTCGTCGTAGGCCTTCTGTTGTTGTTCACGGCGTTCCTTGCGTAGCTCGAGGTATTTGGAGTAGTTTACCTTGTAGTCGTAGATGCGGCCCATCGTGACCTCGATGGTGCGGGTGGTGATGTTGTCCACAAACTTGCGGTCGTGGCTGATGACTACCACCGCCTTGCCGTTGCTGATGAGGAAGTCTTCGAGCCACTGGATGGACTCGATGTCGAGGTGGTTGGTGGGCTCGTCGAGGAGCAGCACGTCGGGCTTCTGAAGGAGCAGCTTGGCCAGCTCGATGCGCATGCGCCATCCGCCGCTGAAGTCGCTCGTGGGGCGGTTGAAATCCGTCCGTTCGAAGCCAAGGCCCAGCAGGGTTTTCTCCACATCCTCCTCGTAGTTGGTGGCGTCGATAGCATAGTATTTCTCGCTCAGGGCCGATACCTGTTCGATGAGCTCCATGTAGCTGTCGCTCTCGTAGTCGGTACGCGTTTCCAGCTCCTTGTTCAGGCGGTCAATTTCAGCCTCCATTTCGTGCAGGTGGGCAAAGGCTTGGGCTGTCTCTTCGAACACGGTACGTCCGTCTTCGGTCATCAGGTGCTGGGGCAGGTAGGCGATGACACAGTCCTTGGGAGCCGATACCTTGCCGCGGGTGGGCTGGCGTACGCCGGCCAGAATCTTCAACAGGGTACTCTTTCCCGCTCCGTTCTTGCCCATGAGGGCGATGCGGTCTTTTTCGTTGATTACGAAGGATATGTCACTGAACAGGGTGGTGCCGCCAAACTCTACGGCCAGTCCGTCTATGCTTATCATATATATAATGTCATTGTTTGAGGGTGCAAAGATAGTGCAAACCGAGTGAAGTACAAAAGAGGGAAACTGCGTTTTCATCTTTTGTATTTCCGAGGTGTAGCCTATGTTCTGAAAAGATAGTGCAAACCGAGTGAAGTACAAAAGAGGAAAACGCAGTTTTCATCTTTTGTATTTCCGAGGTGTAAAAACAAAAACTCTTATGTTGCATAACATAGCCTTTAGGTTGTTCCTTTCCGAAATATTTGTTTCCTTTGTATCAGCATAGTTCAGTACAGAAAAAGATTCAAATAAACAGGTGCGATGGACGCTAAATTGTTCGGACAGCAATCGAGTAAGGTTACCCAGTTGGCAGACCTGATCAGCCAGGCAATTTCCATGCGGGAATTTCTTGAAGGGGATTCTTTGCCGTCCATCAACGAGCTGAGCCGGCGGTACGGAGTGTCGCGTGATACGGTTTTCAAGGCTTTCAGTGATTTGAGGGAAAGAGGTATCATCGACTCGACTCCTCGCAAGGGTTATTTTGTGACAGGTCAGGTCACCAATGTGCTGTTGTTGCTTGACCAATATACTCCTTTCAAGGAAACGTTATACAATAGTTTTGCAAAACACCTTCCAGTCAATTATAAGGTGGATTTGCTTTTCCATCAGTATAATGAACGTCTTTTCAGTACAATCGTTCGGGAGTCTGTCGGAAAGTACAACAAATATGTTGTGATGAATTTTGATAATGAAAGATTCAGCGCCTCTTTGAATAAAATCAGTCCTGCCCGTCTTTTGTTGCTCGATTTTGGGAAGTTTGAAAAAGAACGGTATTCTTATGTTTGTCAGGACTTTGATGAATCTTTTTATGATGCCTTGCAACGTTTGGACGACCGCTTTTCTTCGTATCGGAAGTTTGTATTTCTTTTTCCTTCTTCTTTGAAGCATCCTCAAAGCAGTAAGGACTATTTCTTTCGTTTCTGTCAGGATTATAACCTTTCCGGAAGTGTAGAGGAAGATATCGAAAACTTGAAAGTGGAGAAAGATACGGCCTATTTGGCAATTAAGCAACAGGACGTAGTGAAAGTGGTGAAGCAAGGAAGGCTGGCCGGGTTGAAGTGTGGAAAGGATTTCGGTCTGCTGGCTTATAATGACATTCCTTCTTATGAAGTGATCGACGAGGGGATTACGGCTTTGACGATCGATTGGCAGCAGATGGGAAATGAAGTGGCTCGCTTTGTGCTGGACAATGCGGTGGTGCAGAAATATCTGCCTACGGAAGTCCGGCTTCGGAATTCACTTTGATCTTTTGAAGTGTTTTCAGTACAGTTCAGTGTAGGAAAATGGATGAATAAATATAGATGATATTGTAAGAATTAAATAGAACAGTTTATGAAAAAGTATCCTAAAATTGGTATCCGCCCGACCATCGACGGTCGTCAGGGCGGTGTTCGCGAGAGTTTGGAAGAAAAGACCATGAGCTTGGCAAAAGCAGTGGCCGAGTTGATCAGCAGTAACCTGAAGAATGGTGACGGCAGCCCCGTAGAGTGTGTGATTGCCGACGGTACCATCGGTCGTGTGGCCGAAAGTGCCGCTTGTGCTGAAAAATTCGAACGCGAAGGCGTAGGCTCTACCATTACCGTCACTTCCTGCTGGTGCTATGGTGCCGAGACGATGGACATGAATCCTTACTATCCGAAAGCCGTGTGGGGCTTCAACGGAACGGAGCGTCCGGGTGCCGTTTATCTGGCTGCCGTATTGGCTGGTCATGCTCAGAAGGGTCTTCCCGCTTTTGGCATTTATGGCCATGATGTACAGGATTTGGATGACAACACGATCCCTGCCGACGTGGCCGAGAAGATACTTCGCTTTGCACGTGCCGCCCAAGCCGTGGCTACGATGCGTGGCAAGTCTTACCTTTCTATGGGTAGCGTGTCTATGGGTATCGCAGGTTCTATCGTCAATCCAGATTTCTTCCAAGAGTATCTGGGCATGCGCAACGAGTCGGTTGACCTGACCGAAATCATCCGCCGCATGACGGAAGGCATTTATGACAAGGAAGAGTATGCCAAGGCGATGGCATGGACAGAGAAATATTGTAAGGTGAACGAAGGTGAAGACTTCAAGAACCGTCCTGAGAAACGCAAGACGCGTGAGCAGAAAGATGCTGATTGGGAATTCATCGTAAAGATGATGATCATCATGCGCGACCTGATGACGGGCAATCCGAAACTGAAAGAAATGGGCTTCAAGGAAGAGGCATTGGGACACAACGCCATCGCCGCAGGTTTCCAAGGCCAGCGCCAGTGGACCGACTTCTATCCCAACGGCGACTATCCAGAGGCACTGCTCAACACTTCCTTCGACTGGAATGGCATTCGCGAAGCTTTTGTGGTGGCTACAGAGAACGATGCCTGCAACGGCGTAGCCATGCTCTTCGGCCATCTGCTGACTAATCGTGCACAGATCTTCTCCGACGTGCGTACGTATTGGAGCCCTGAGGCCGTGAAACGTGTGACGGGTAAGGAACTCACAGGGTTGGCATCCAACGGAATCATCCATCTGATCAATTCTGGTGCTACGACGTTGGACGGTTCGGGCCAGTCGGTGGACGAAGCAGGCAATCCTGTGATGAAGGAGCCTTGGAACATGACTCAGACCGATGTGGACAACTGCCTGAAGGCTACGACCTGGTATCCTGCCGACCGTGACTACTTCCGTGGCGGTGGCTTCTCGTCCAACTTCCTGTCCAAAGGCGGCATGCCTGTCACGATGATGCGTCTGAACCTGATCAAAGGCCTTGGCCCTGTGCTTCAGATAGCAGAAGGATGGACGGTGGACATCGATCCCGAAATCCATGAGAAGCTGAACATGCGTACCGACCCGACTTGGCCTACGACTTGGTTCGTTCCTCGTCTGTGTGACAAACCTGCCTTCAAGGATGTCTATTCGGTTATGAACAACTGGGGAGCCAACCATGGTGCCATCAGCTACGGCCACATTGGTCAGGACCTGATTACGCTGGCTTCGATGCTGCGTATCCCCGTCTGCATGCACAATGTGGAAGACGATAAGATCTTCCGTCCTGCCGCATGGAATGCTTTCGGCATGGACAAGGAAGGCGCCGACTATCGTGCATGCAATGTATATGGACCTTTGTATAAATAAAAATAACACGTTAGGGTGAAGTCTTGCTTTCGTCGGATGAAAGCATTGCTTTCTTGAGTAGAAAACGATGCTTTGTCCGTACGAAAGCAATGCTTTGTTTCTATCATATTAATGAATCGAATTTAAAAACGAGAACATCATGGACACTCCTCAAGAGGGTTATCGTGTACAGACCTATCATGTACCTGTAAAAAGATATTGCCAGACACTTGACTTGCGTGACAATCCTGAACTGATAGCCGAATATCGGAAGCGCCATAGCCGTGCGGAAGTGTGGCCGGAAATATTGGCGGGCATTCGTGAAGTGGGTATTCTGGAAATGGAAATATATATAGTGGGCACACGTCTTTTTATGATCGTAGAGACGCCGCTCGATTTCGATTGGGATACGGCGATGGCCCGGCTGGACACACTGCCCAGACAACGTGAATGGGAGGCCTATATGTCAGTCTTTCAGCAGGCTGATCCTCAAGCCAGCTCTGCTGGAAAATGGAAACTGATGGAACGGATGTTCCATTTGTATGAGTAATAATAGATCCGATAAGAAACCATGAAAACCGATAAAGCTTCCATTCTTTCAAAGGACGGCGTAAGTTACCTGATTCCTTTTGTGTTGATAACCTCTTGTTTTGCCTTGTGGGGATTTGCCAACGACATTACCAATCCGATGGTGAAGGCTTTCTCCAAAATTTTCCGTATGAGTGCTACCGATGGTGCATTGGTACAGGTGGCGTTTTATGGTGGATATTTCGCCATGGCCTTTCCTGCTGCCATGTTCATCCGCAGGTATTCGTACAAGGCTGGAGTCTTGTTGGGGCTCGGCATGTATGCTTTCGGAGCTTTCCTTTTCTTTCCCGCCAAGATGACAGGAGAGTATTATCCTTTCTTGATTGCATATTTTATTTTGACCTGTGGACTCTCTTTCTTGGAAACCAGTTGCAATCCCTATATCCTTTCCATGGGTACCGAGGAAACTGCTACTCGAAGGCTGAATCTGGCCCAGTCTTTCAATCCGATTGGATCGTTGGCTGGAATGTATGTGGCTATGAACTTTATTCAGGCGCGTCTTCATCCACTCGATACGGCCGATCGTGCTCTCTTGGGCGAGCAGGAGTTTGAGGCGATCAAAGATAGTGATCTCAGTGTGCTGATTGCTCCTTATCTGGCCATTGGTCTGGTTATCTTGCTGATGCTGATACTGATCCGTTTGGTCAAGATGCCTAAAAATGGGGAGGAAAACCACGATATAAATTTTGTTCCGACCTTGAAGCGTATCTTTACACAATCCCGCTATCGAGAAGGTGTTATTGCGCAATTCTTTTATGTAGGTGCGCAAATTATGTGCTGGACGTTCATTATCCAGTATGGTACGCATCTTTTCATGTCGCAAGGTATGGAAGAAAAGGCGGCAGAAGTCCTTTCGCAGAAATATAATATTGTGGCGATGGTCATCTTCTGTATCAGTCGTTTTGTTTGTACCTTTATTCTTCGTTATCTGAATGCAGGCCGCTTGCTGATGATTTTGGCTGTGTTGGGAGGCGTGTTTACGTTGGGGGCTGTCTTCTTGCAGAATATTTATGGCTTGTATTCGTTGGTTGCCATTTCGGCTTGCATGTCTCTGATGTTTCCTACCATTTATGGTATTGCGTTGAAAGGGCTTGGCGAAGATGCCAAGTTTGGTGCGGCTGGTCTGATCATGGCTATATTGGGAGGCTCTGTGTTGCCTCCGTTGCAGGCACTTGTAATTGATATGAAGACTGTCGGTGGTTTTCCGGCAGTTAATCTGTCTTTCCTTCTTCCCTTTATCTGTTTTATCGTCATATCGTGGTATGGCTATCGTACGGTTCGTAACAGATGGTAGGCTGGTGGGAGGAAAGTCGTTATAAAAAATGAGGATGTATCAAAATAGCTTCACTTCATTTTGATACATCCTCATTTTGAAAACAGAAACAGTATTTATTCCGTTTCTGTTTTTCGTTCTGTCATTTTCTTTTGTATGAATTGTATCTTTAGGTTGGCTTCTTCTATATTTTTCTTGATTTCGGTGATGGCAGAAAGTGTTTTGCCAAGTTCGTAGATATCGGATGCTGCTTGGCGGTCGGCTGGTAGCATGTGGGTTGTATAAGAACGCTCACCTTTATAGTCAACGCGAAGGTTTTTGTCTTTGTTGGCTGCCACAAAAGCTATGACACCTCCGTCTTCTCCTAATTTATAATCTGCTTTTTCGATATGCTCTCCCAAGTCGGTGGTTTCGTAACTGTCACGTGAAACGGAAGTCTCCGTGAAGTTGCCATCGGGTGCGGTTACCTTTACGGCTGTGTGGTGGATGTTATAACTGCCACAATAAATGGATGTCAGGCTAACTACACCTGTCTCGTCTGTTTGAAATCTCAGAAAAGAGCGGTGCAGATTTCGTTCAATGACTTGCGCGGGCACCAGGTAATGTCCGATACGTTGATAGGCTGTGTCTTTTTCCAGAATAAATTTGTTTTTGATGGCTTCGAATTCTTGTTGTTTTACAGCTAGCATGCTGTCCAAATATTCCAGTGTCTTTTGTTGCTCTTTCAGTTCGACTTCCTGCATCAGGTAGATACCCTGACGGCGGGTGTCGAAGGCTTTGGGATAAAGTATTTTGATGCTGTCTATTTGCATCTTCGCTTCGTTGTAGTTGCCGGCTTCGAAGGCGGCACGTGCTTCGGCCAGTTTTAGAGCGGCTTTCTTTTCTACGTTTTCGCATGCAACCAATGTGCTGCAAAGACATGCCAGAATGATAATTTTTTTCATATATATAATCTGAATTTTTATGGATGTTACAATGTGGTTGTCCTTGTCGCGACAAAAATAGAAATAATATCGCTATCTTTGCCGCCGCGAAACCATTAAAATGCAAACAGACTGAATTATGATTGAACTGACAGCTGATGAACTGAAGCAGCGCTTCGATGCTAAGATATTCAAACAAATCTCTGAAACGGCCGATGAACTTGGATTGGAATGTTACGTCGTTGGTGGATACGTGCGTGACATATTCCTGCAACGTCCGTCAAAGGATATTGATGTCGTTGTGGTAGGTAGTGGAATAGCCATGGCTGAAGCATTAGGACGTCGGTTGGGACGTGGAGCTTATGTATCCGTGTTCAAGAACTTCGGTACAGCACAGTTGAAATATCGGGGAACGGAGGTTGAGTTTGTCGGTGCCCGCAAGGAATCTTATACACACGATTCACGGAAACCTATCGTCGAAGACGGCACATTGGAAGATGACCAGAACCGGCGCGATTTTACAATCAATGCCCTGGCTGTTTGTTTGAACAGTGCGCGTTATGGTGAATTGGTGGATCCTTTCGGTGGAATGGATGATCTGAAGGAACGCACCATTCGCACGCCACTCGACCCTGACATTACGTTCAGTGACGATCCGTTGCGCATGATGCGTTGTATCCGTTTTGCCACGCAACTCAATTTCTATATTGATGATGAGACATTTGAGTCGCTTTGTCGTAATAGGGAACGTATTGGAATTATTTCCAAAGAGCGTATCGCAGACGAATTGAATAAGATTATGTTGTCGCCGATCCCTTCAAAAGGTTTTATTGATTTGGACAGAAGTGGACTTCTTGAACTGATCTTTCCAGAATTGGTGGCTCTGCAAGGAATAGAGACTCGCAATGGGCGGGCGCATAAGGACAATTTCTATCATACATTGGAAGTGCTTGACAATATCAGTCGTAAGACTGATAACTTATGGTTGCGTTGGGCGGCTTTGTTGCATGACATTGCCAAACCTGCTACGAAGCGGTGGGATCCGCGTGCGGGTTGGACCTTCCATAACCATAATTTTATAGGCGAGAAAATGATACCCAATATTTTCCGCAAGATGAAGCTGCCTATGAATGAGAAAATGAAATATGTACAGAAACTTGTGGGATTGCACATGCGTCCGATCGTGATAGCTGATGAAGAGGTTACGGATTCTGCTGTTCGCCGACTACTTTTTGAGGCAGGTGATGACATTGATGACCTGATGACTTTGTGTGAGGCGGATATTACGTCAAAGAACTCTGAGCGTAAGAAGCGTTTCTTGGACAATTTCCAGTTGGTACGTCAGAAATTGAAAGATTTGGAGGAACGCGACCGCATCCGCAACTTTCAGCCTCCTATCAGTGGTGAAGAGATTATGCGTACCTTCGGCCTTTCTCCCTGTCAGCAGGTGGGAGCTTTGAAAAGTGCCATCAAAGATGCCATTCTTGACGGTGTTATTCCTAACGAATATGAGGCTGCCCGTCAGTTTATGCTCCAACGGGCAGAGAAGATGGGATTAAAGGTGTCAGATGGATGAGGAACTAGTATTTCTGCATGGCCGTTCGAGGAAAGTGATCACGACCTCGCGTGGCGTAGCAATTCCTACAAATCCGATTCCTCCACTGACGTTGCAGGGTAAGGAAACGGGTTCCATCAGGGTGGTGTCGTAGTCATCATCATCCAGACAGTTCAGGGCCTTCAGGTAGCGGTAATAGTCGGCTGTCAGGTTGAGTAGGCGGATGTGGATGGATTGGGTACAATATGTCTTGCCGTAGGTAATGCCGTAGAGCGGATTGGCTGTAAAGTCATCGTAGAGGCGAGTGTATACCTTGAGCGTGGCCGAACTGTTGCGGAAACGGTTGTCGGTGAAGATGTTGTACTTGTTCTCGATGCGGGGAAACATCAGGTTGTCTTCATCTTCCTGTGAATGACTTATGTTGCCGTCGGTCAGAATGATGTCTTCGCGGTTGACAAGGTCGCTGTATATTTGGGTGGTCAGGCTGTCGCGTTCGGTGTATATCAGATTATGGTTTTCGTCTTCGATGAAGTTTCCTTGTTCGTCCCTGAGGTATTCGTAGATGTGGTAGCGTACCAGGAACTGGTTACGTATGTCCAATCGGTAATGGTTGCTTTCGTTGGCTATGTCATTCATTGTCACGAGGTAACGACGGTGGGGAGTGACGATGCTGCTGCCCATGTTGAGCGGGACGGTACAGGTGTCCACACGGAAATCCTGGGGAGGCTGGGGAACTTGTACTTCTGCCGTAGCCCGAAGGTTACCTCCTTGGGCTGTTGCTTCCAGACGGACGAGGTCGCCGGGTTGCAGGGGAGTTGATAGGCGATATTTTCTGTAATGTATGTTTTTTAATAGCGTTTCGTAATCTTCCGGAGAGAGCCATTCTCCTGGATAAGGATAGATGTCTTCCGGTTTGAAAGCTTGGGGAGTTTCGGTGAGTCGTCCGTTGACGTAAAGGGTGAGTATGGCATCGTCATTCACTTTGTCCAAATTGTCGCCTGTACTTAGGTATAGATATACTTCGTTTGTTTTACCTTCTCCTGCTTCGAGTAGAGCGTTCATGACGAGGCAGGGTTGTCTCATTTCAGGGTTATAGGGAATTTCGTTCTCACATGACAATAATCCGCAAAGAGTTACTGTATATATAATAAAGAATAAATGTTTCCGTTTCATATTCGTTTGTAGGAAATGTAGTTCTTAAAATCTGTATGTATAGGTCACAGAGGGAATACATGGCAGGATGGTCATTTTTTTGATGACGGTTCTTGACTTTGAATCTATTTGTATGGCGCCTCCTTGACCGTTATTGACCCAACTGTTGGTCAACTGCTTCCGTTGGGTATATACCAGGTTGGGATTCATGGCGTTGTAGGCATTGTAGAGGCTGATGTTCCAGGTACGCATTCCGTGCTTGGTCTTCTTGTTGAAGTTTACGCCTAGGTTCAGGCGATGGGTAGCGGGCAGACGGTAGTTGTTACGTCCCGATATGTAGTCGGTTTCTTCGGTGCTACCGTCAGGCTTGACAATGGCTGTCCGTCGTTCGGGGATGGTGAGGCAGCCCCCCGTGTAGAAGATCCATGAGGCACCTACGTCGATACGGTCGCTGAAGCGATGGTTGACGCAAAGGTTGAGGCTGTGCCGCCGGTCGTATTTGTGGGGAAACCATCGGCCGTGGTTGATACTGCCGTTTGGGAAGCGGCGTTCGCTCTTGGCCAGTGTGTACGAAAGCCAGCCTGTCGTGTTTCCTATGGTGCGCTGAGCCATCAGTTCCAGCCCGTAGCTGCGGCCTTGGCCCATTTCTACCTTCTCTTCCCAATAGGTGGAGGTACCAAAGAAGGAGACTCCGTCCTGGTACTCCAGAATATGTCGCATTTGTTTGTAGTAACCTTCCAGTGAGAATTCCCAGCCGGGCAGGTCGGTATAGTAGGTGCCGACGGAGTATTGGTTGGCATACATGGGGCGTATGTTTCGGGTGATGGGTACCCACAGGTCGGTAGGCATGGAGAAGGGAGTGGCGGTGAGCAGATGGACGTATTGGGCCATGCACGAGTAGGAGGCTTTGGTAGCGATGCCCTTTCCCCAGTCGTAACGGGCGGAGATGCGGGGTTGTGCCGACAGATAGTTCTTGCCTTGTGTGTGGAACAACGAGGCTCGTATACCGAGGTTCAGGCTGAACCGGCCGGTAGCTTCCCAGTTGTCTTCTCCGTAGAGCGACAGTTCCATACCCCGTTGAGGAAGGTTGCTGCTGGTGGCATAGGTGGTGTCCTGCCGGGCAGAGCCATCGTTTATGTTGCCGATGTGTGAGGTTGATACACCCGGCGTGAACAGGTGATGGATGAACTCACTGCCGAAGCGGATGTGATGACGGGTGGAAGGAGTGAAGTCGAAGTCGGCACGCAGGCTCCAGTCGCGAATGCCCGAACGGAACTCCGAGCGATATCGGTGGTAGTCGTACAGCTTTCCCTGATAATCGGTACGATCTTCCGACGTTTCGTTCAGACTCATGCGGTACTGGTTGTAGGAAACAGTGAAGTTACTGAACAGCTGATTACTAAATATGTGATTCCAGCGGGTGTAGCCGATGAGGTTTCCCCAGTTCAGGCGGGTTTGGCTGATGTCTTTCTGATAAGTGATGTCGGATAGGGTGGGCGTACTGCTGAATTCGTTGTCGTACCGGTAGTGGTCTTTGCCCCGATAGAAGCCTAGGAACAGGCGGTCGCTGTCGCCGAACTTATGGTTCACCTTGGCATTGATATCATAGAAATAATAGTTATATCGGTCGATGTCTTTGCCATTGCTTCCATTCTCTGTGGTTTTGATACCTTTGGGCAGCAGGATGCTGGGCGTGACGCGCATGCTGAGCGAAAACGACGTGCGTTCCCGCCGGATGGGGCCTTCAATGTGAAATTTGTCAGTAAGCAAGCCGATACTGAAGGTACCATGATAGCCGTTCATGTTACCGTCGTTGGTACGCACATCGACCACAGACGACAAGCGGCCGCCGTAGCGGGCGGGAAAACTGCTCTTGAAGAGGGTAACGTTCTTCACCGCTTCGGGCGTGAACACCGAGAAGATGCCCAGCAGGTGGTCGGCGTTGTAGACGGGGATGCCGTCCAGCATCACCAGGTTCTGGTCGGGCGTGCCGCCACGAACGTACATGCCTGCAAAGCCCTCCATGCCTGCCTGTACGCCCGGCATCAGCTGGATGGTTTTCAGTACGTCAGCCTCGCCGAGGATGGAGGGTGTGTGGCGTATCTGTGTCATGGGGATGTCGTGTGCACCCATGTTAGTGGCATTGATGCCCGCCTCCCGCTTTTCCGACGTGACGATTACTTCCTGCAGCTCATTGTGTGTGTTGAGGGCGATGTTCAGTGTGGTGTCTGCCGTCAGGCGGAAGCGGTCGGTCCGTGTGGAGTAACCCAGGTAGGAGGACGAGAGGCTCACCTCACCTTCGGGCAAGGTCAGAGTGTAGAAGCCGTAGGCGTTCGAGGCTGTTCCCACGGCGTAGCGGCTGTCCAGAATGTTGGCGCCTATCAGCGTTTCGGCCGAGGCGGCGTCGGTGACGTACCCGCTCACGGTGAAGCGGCGGCGTTCGCGCTTGCGGGGCATCTCGCGCTTGCGCAGCACGATGTGCTTGCCTGAGATCTCGAACTCTACCGGCTGGTCGCTGAAGGCCTGTTCCAGCACTTGGCCGATGGTGAGCTTCTGTACTTTCAGGTCGATGCGGCGGGTAAGTCTGACTTCGTCGCCGTAGACGAAGGTATAGCCCGTGGCGTTCTCCAGCCTGGACACCAATGCGCGGAGGGTGGCGTTGCGGATGTCCATTGTGATGGGGGCCTGCGGGTTTTGGGCTTGGAGACAGACTCCAAGCAGTACCGCGCCCATCAGGAGCAGGAGCCTGAGGGGGCGGTGGGAACAGCTTGGTTCAGAATAGTTCATGGGTGGTTAAGTTTAGTTTGTAGGATGATGTTTTGGTTCTTGTCTTGTCGGTAGGTGAATCCGGCCGCGGCCTGCAGCAGGTCGAGGATATGTGTCAGGCCCTCTCCGATGTCGAAGGTGGCCGTGAGGCGGTATTCGGCCAGCGTCGGGTCGGCGATGCGGATGTCCGTCTGATAGGTGTTGGCCAGCTGGCGGACGATTTCACGCAAGGGCTGGCTCTGGAAGCTCAACTGGCCGTGGCTCCAGCTGATGTCGTCGGCGGCATCGGGCAGGGATTCTTGCGTCAGGCTACCGCTGCTTTTGTGGTAGACGGCCCGTTCGTTGGGAGCCAGTACCAGCCGTTGCGACCGGCTGGGGAGGCTGACGGCTACGGAACCTTCGAGCAGCGTGGTGCGCACCTCACGGTCACGCGGATAGGCTTCGACGTTGAAATGCGTACCCAGTACCTCTACCTGTACCTCACCCGCTTCTACCACGAACGGATGCGACGGGTCCTTCGCCACTTCGAAGTAGGCGCCTCCCTGTAGGGAGACTTCGCGTCGTGCCTCCCGCCGGAAGTCTTTCGGGTAGGTCAGCGTGGAGTAGCGGTTCAAGATGACTTCCGTGCGGTCGGGCAGGATGACGGTGCGCATCTCCGCCTGTGCCGTCACCGTCATCATTCCCACGGGGCGGAGCTGTTCGTAGGCCTGCCATCCGGCCACGCAGAGCAGCACGATGGCCGCCGCTCCGGCCACCCGCATCCAGAGGGTACGTCGCAAGCTGGTTCTTTTCAGCCGCGACTGAAGCAACGGCCAGGAACGGGCGGCGCTGAACCGGCCGCGAGGCGAGCGGGTCGAGGCCACAAGTCGGTCGAGCAGGGTTTCAAAAGGGTCTTTCTCTGTCATAAGCGTTTTCTTATTTTACTGCCAGTTTCAGCGTGATGGTCGTTGCTTTTACTTTTTTGTCTTTTGGCGTGCAGGTTAGTCTGATTTCGTCCGATTTCTGGATTTTGGCTGGATATATCCGTATGCGTACATGGGCGGTCTTCTTTTTCGGAGCAATGGTCACCTCTTTATCCAGTAATGTGTAGGCTGGTTGTCGTCCTGGTAGGTTCTTGATGCTGATGGTGGCTTTACGTTCGGTGTCTGTTTTTTCGGCAGCAATTACCTTCAGTGTTATTTCACGGCTTTCCACTCCTCGCTCAAAGGTGTAGTTTTCCAGAAACTTTTCAAATCCCAGGTAGTCTTTAGGATACTTGTCGTTTTGGTTGTCGCACGCGGTCAGGCTCATTACAGCCAGCAATACCAGCATAAGGCTGGTTGTGGTAAGGATAGCTTTTTTCATGTTTAATCAGTTTTTATGGAGTTCCTTTTACCATTAAGACAGCGGAAAGTGGAAAACTCCCTACGCGGGGACTGACTTTTTTTCTGTGGGCGGCTTTTTTTGTGTAAAGTTCCAATCTTTGTTCTGGCCATGAAAACGGGCAGCTTGAGACATGTCGTAGCCGATGAAGGTCGTTCCCAGTACTGGAAACGCCTGTTACCAAGGGTTGGAAACGGCTGTTCTCCGTGTAGGAAACGAGCGTTTCCAGTATATGGAAACGAGTGTTTCCTCCGATGGTAACTGGTGTTTCCTTGTAAGGTAACGGGCTTTACGGGCTGTGACAGGTGGAGGAAGGCTGGATTATTTCAGCATTTCTTTCAGGCGGGAGACGGCTTTCTGCAGCTGGGCATCTACGGTCTTGACACTGATGCCCAGTTCTTCGGCCACTTGGGCATAGCTCTGCTTCTCTTCGCGGATGCGGATGAAGACCTCTCGGCAGCGTTCGGGCAGGCGGTCCAGCGCCTTGACGTAGCGGGCAAATAGCTCTTCGCTGATAAGGTTTTCCTCGGGCGAAGGGTCGGAAGCGTCGCTTTCGGTCAGGTCGGCGGAGAGGGAATCGCTTCGGCGCGCTTCCTTTTCCAGGTAGTTGAGCGAGGCGTTGCGAGTCAGGATAAAGCAATAGTCCTCGATGTTCTGCACGGCGGCCAGCGTGTCGCGTTGCTTCCAGAGGGTGAGGAACACGTCGAGTACTACTTCTTGCGCCCACTCCTCGTGCTTCAGGTAATAATAGGCAATGCGGAACAGGCGGTCGTAGGTCAGGTCATAGAAGCCCTTGAAAGCTCTTTCAGAGCTTTCTTCCTTCATTTGTCGCAGGTATCTTCGGACTTCCTGTTCGGTCATGGTGCGCAGCTTTTTTCATGTATATGTGGCTGCAAAGATAGATTTTGATGGCGAAACGAGCAATTCCTTCGTTTTTTTCAACCTTCTTTAACGCTGTACTCTTCTATCGTGTCATTCTTTACGTGTCAGCTTCGCATAGAAGATAAGCGCAATGGCCGAAATGGCTCCAATACCAGTGAACCAGTACCAGATGTAGTGGGCGTTGGCCGAAGCAGTTTCCCATTCAGCCGAACTGGAGAAAAGAGCTGGGTCGGGACAGTAGGCCGTGAGCAATATACCCGATAAGCCGAAACCTAGAATAGAAGCCAGGAAGGAGTGTAGATGGCTGAAGCCCAGATACAATCCTTCCTCTCCTTTGGGTGCCTGTAGGGAGAAGAATTCCATGTAGCGTGGCGAGATGAAACATTCGGCTAAAGCCTGTACGGCAATACCGGCAATCATCATGACGGTGATGGGGTGCATGCCCAGAATATCACCGCTGAACAGGTTGCCTGCGGCCATAATCAGTGCCGAGAGGGGAATGAGGAACATGCCGACGGTCATGGAAGTCAATGCTTTTCGGCGAGCCATCAGTCGGGTGACGAGGTTCACCAGCAGCACCACGACAAACGGATTGACGTTGGCAATCCAACCCGGACGGGCCGTTTCGCCAGCCATGCGGATTACATATTTGGGCATTGTGGCATACATCTGGTGCTGGATCATCCAAAAACCGGTGACAATCAGAATCAGGAGCAGCAGGCGTCCGTTGGTAAATACTTTACCCAACCCTTTGAACACCTCGGCCATGCTTTTCCCTTGTCCGCTGGTATTGGTCGAATGAAAGAACAGGAAGATCGTGATGAGCGCTACAAAACACAGTGTGGCCGATAGAAAATTGATATAGATATAGGCTTCGTCACCCACCACCGAGCGGAGCGGATCGACGAAACATTTGCCTGTAAAGGCACCGATGTTGACCATCATGTAGAAGATGGAGTATCCGCGGGCTCGGGTTTCCGATGTCGTCTCACGGGCTACCGAGGCCGAAATGATGGACTTGATGAACGAGCCGCCAATAACGAGGATTATCATAATAGGTACAATGAGCATACGCAGGTTGCTGTGCTCAATACCTGTGAATTGTGTCTTTTCATCATATACGACCAACCCTGACGATTCGAGCATCAGGGGAAGCATGCCCAGCCCCAGATAACCGATGGTCAGCAATGTGAAAGCAATCAGGATAGCTTTCCGATAACCTATCTTGTCGGCAAAGGCGCCGGTAAACATCGGCAGGAAGTAGAGCCCGCCCGAAAATAATCCCGAAATCAGGCTGGCTTCCAAGTCATTGAAACCAAGTGTGTTCGACAGGTAGAGGGTGATCACGATAAAGATGGCATAATAGGCCATACGTTCAAACAGTTCGGAAGCATTGGCTGTCCAGAACGCGCGAGAGAATTTTGTCATCTGAATAAAAGTCTTTGTTAATGGTTTGTTAGTGGAAGTGTTCCCTTTTTTCGGACTCAAAGATAGAACAAATCTGGAGAATGACAAAATTACCTTCAAGTCTCTTTTTGCATTTCCTAAGTCCGTAGTTACGTTCGTCAAGTCCATGTTTAGCGAGCTAAAGTAGGTGTTTAGGAACGCAATATAGGTGGTGAGTAATGGATTGTCCAAATCTGCCTCCAATCCTTCATTGGTAGTGTAATCTGTTGCAAGAAAGGGACGTAGGTTGAAAGATAAAGTTTCACGGCAGTGTTCATTGTCTTCGGCTTTAAAGCTGCTACATCATTATGTCATTTTAACATGTCGATATTGTTTTATTGGCTATTTTTGTTTTGTCAAATGGATTTGTTACGATTGAAAGTTTGTATGAGTTTGAATAGACTGTTTTTATATAGAATAAAACTATGAATAGAAATTTATTAATGGCTACTGTTATACTGAGTGTATGCTTCTGTTCTTGTACCCAAAAACAATCCGGCATTTCCGGCGTTGATTATGAACTAGAGCCGATGCCGTCGGTTCATGCCCCTTTACCCGAAAATTCGGTACCGATGGGGGATGTGGATACATTTGAAGAAGTGAAGTTGGATCTACCCATCGCTTCGGGACCGTATGAACCGACTTGGAATTCGATAGAGGCCAATTATCCGGGTACTCCAGCTTGGTTGCGTGATTCGAAGTTTGGTATCTGGGTGCACTTCGGACCGCAGGCGGCTGGCGAGAGTGGTGACTGGTATGCCCGCAAGCTTTATGTAGAAGGAACCTCTGCATATGAAAACCATTTGAAGAAGTACGGTCATCCGTCGGAGGTTGGTTATAAGGAGGTGTTGCGCGACTGGAATCCTGCGAAATTCAGTCCAAAAGCTTTGGTGGATATCTATAAGGATGCCGGAGCACGTTTCTTGATTATACAAGGGGTACATCATGATCAGTTCGATATGTGGGATTCTAAATATCAAGCATGGAATTCGACCCGCCTCGGCCCTAAACGCGATTTCCTCGGTGAATGGGAGAAAGCATCGCGGGAAGCCGGTATCCGTTTCGGCATTACGTTCCATCATGAATATTCTTGGTGGTGGTGGCAGACGGCTTTTCAGAGTGATACAAAGGGGGATAAGGCCGGTGTTCCTTACGATGGAAATCTGACACTGGAGGACGGAAAAGGTAAATGGTGGGAAGGGCTCGACCCACGATATCTGTATGGCGTCAATCTGAGGGAATATGAGTCGGTGGCCGAGGCAGCCAATACATTGTGGTCTCCTCCGAAGCCGGGTATCTTCAATGGTCATCTGGAGTTTGCCAAGTGGTATGCCAAGTGGTGGGCCTTGCGTATGATGGATGCGGTGGACAAGTATCAGCCGGACTTTATCTATACCGATGGTACCGACCAGCAGCCTTTCAGTGGTTCGGGTACGGGTACCGGATACAAGTGCGATGCCATGCAGCGCGTGATAGCCGATTTCTACAATCGGACATTGGCTGACAGAGGAGAAGTGGATGTATTCAGCATCGTCAAGTTCAGAAAGACGACCAACGGTACGGTCAACACCTGTGAAACGGGTATTCCCGAAGGTATCAAGGATGATCAGGCCTGGATTGCCGAGACACCTGTGGGCGATTGGTTTTATGGTCCTGACTTTGTGTACAATTCGGATGCTGTCATACGCTATCTGCTTGAAATTGTGGCCCGTGATGGTTCGTTCGGATTAAGTATTCCGTTACGTCCCGACGGTTCGATGGATGAGGCCTGCCATGAAATGCTTCATGAAGTGGGTGAATGGATGCGCGTTAATGGAGACGGTATTTATGGCAGTTCGGCGTGGAAAGTGTTGGGAGAGGGCAAAGATGGTAAACTGAATACTTTACCAGGAGGTCGTATAGGTCAATGGCAGGCTGACCACGTGTTTTACAATACCGATTTCCGTTTTACAGTTGGTAAAGACGGTACACTTTATGCTTGGTGTATGACGGTTCCCAAGGCGGGCGACAAGCTGACGATTGTATCGTTAGGCACGAACAAAGGGTTGTTCGATAAAAAGATTCGTTCTGTGGAGCTGATGGGGACGGAGCAGTCGGTAGACTGGAAACAGAATGCAGATGGATTGGAGATTGTCTATCCCGACTCCGTTGATTTAAAAACTGCAGTAGGATTCCGAATTGTTTGCGAATGATCATTCTTTTCGGAGTAAAAGATTGATGAGCTTTGGGGCACGGATTATGCAGATATTACAGAAAGAGAACTTCTGTGAAATCTTGCATACTTCGTGCCCTAATATTATTAAGAAATCTGAAAAAAGAAATGATTTCTTTGTTTATTTGAAATATAGTTTGTTGTTTTGCGAACAACAAATAGAAAAGGTAAACGATGAATAAGAAATACTCGGAAGAACAGGAAAAGATGGCCCGCTTTGCCAAAGCCATGGGACATCCGGCCCGGATGGCTATATTGCAGTTCCTGCTAGCACAGGAGTCCTGTTATTTTGGCGATATCCATGAAGAGTTACCCATAGCCAAGGCTACAGTCTCTCAGCACTTGAAGGAACTGAAGGATGCCGGATTGATTCAGGGAGAAATAGAGGCGCCAAAGGTGAGATATTGTATCAATAAAGAAAATTGGGAACTGGCCCGGAGAATGTTTGCCGACTTCTTCGGTCAGGCCGTGTGTAAGAAAGGGATCTGCTGCCAGTAAGCTCTTTTTTTAATTTATATGTTCGTAGTTTGACGAAATACTAATAAGAATAGAAAAAATGGAGATTAAAGTATTAGGCCCAGGTTGTGCCAAATGTAAGACAACCTACAATGTTATTGAGAAAGTAATCAAGGAGAACAATCTGGATGTGAAGCTCACCAAGGTGGACGACATCATGGAAATGATGAACTATAACATCATGACTACTCCTGCAGTAGTGGTGGACGAAGTGGTGAAGATGAAAGGGCAGGTTCCTACCGAAAGCGACGTAAAGAAACTTTTGGGCATCTGATACACGAAGCTATTTGACGACAGGCGGCAGAAACGATCGTGTTAAGGCTTCTGCCGCCTTTATGATAGTATGTTTGTTCGTATTTAAACGAATTAATCTAAAAAAGAATGATACAAGATTTTGCAGATTGGCTTGTTTACGGACTGTTCGGCCTGAGTGCCGACACATCGTTGGGAATGTCCGTAAACTTTTTCTTTTACGACACCATCAAGATTCTTATCCTATTGTTTTTCATCAGTGTGCTGATGGGGATTGTCAATGCCTATTTCCCAATAGAGCGGTTACGCACCTATCTGGCTACCCATAAGATGTATGGCCTGCAGTACCTGTTGGCTTCTGTCTTCGGAGCCATCACTCCGTTCTGTTCGTGTTCTTCCATCCCGTTGTTTATCGGTTTTGTGAAGGGAGGCATTCCGTTGGGAGTGACCTTTGCTTTTCTGATTACGTCGCCGCTGGTCAACGAAGTGGCTGTTGCCATGTTCCTCGGTTCTTTCGGATTGAAAGTGACGGTGGTTTATGTCGTCAGCGGCATCCTGCTGGGAGTGATTGGAGGTTTTGTGCTCGGACGGATGCGTCTTGCACCTTATCTCAGCGATTGGGTGAAACAGATTCAGGCCCAGTCATCTGCCCAGACAGAAGCATGGGAGAAAGGCCATATTCCTTTTGTTAAACGGCTTCCCGCCATCATCTGCGACGCCTGGCGGATAGTCAGCGGTGTGCTTGTCTATATCCTGATAGGTATCGGCATCGGTGCCTTCATGCACGGCTTTGTACCCGAAGGTTTCTTTGAACAATACATGTCGAAAGAAAACTGGTTTGCTGTGCCCCTTTCAGTTCTTCTTGCCGTGCCCATGTATGCCAATGCAGCGGGTATTGTGCCTGTCATCGAAGTTTTTGTGGCCAAAGGTATTCCTTTGGGTACCGCCATCGCTTTCATGATGGCCGTGGTGGGGTTGTCCTTGCCCGAAGCTACCCTGCTCAAGAAAGTGATGACTTGGCGGCTGATAGGTATCTTCTTCGGTACTGTGGCCTTCTTTATTATTTTGTCCGGCTATCTGTTCAATTTCATTTTGTAATTCTTTGACTTTTTTCTTGAGCCATTCGTTTGAGCTGGATAAAGCATTGTTTTAGACAGGACAAAGCATTGCTTTATTCAGCTTAAAGCAATGCTTTGTTGCTAGCTGTTAATATGGCGCTTACTCTTCCACAAACATCAGGTCACTGATAATGCCGTCGGATACAAAGATTCCTTCGCGGGTGAGCCGCAGATGATTGTCCTGCTGCTCTAGCTTGTTGCTCTTCAGGTAAGGGACGGCCATGGAGATACAATAGCCGGAAAGCGCCTGGCCGAAACGTTTTTTGAGTGTCGGCAGGTCGATGCCACGGCGGGTGCGCAGGGAGGTCATGATGTATTCGTTGTAGCGGGTCGTCAGGCTAAGTTCCTCTTTTTCGTAGAGCCTGTTTTTTTCTTCAATTGCGGAAATATATTTCTCCAGTGAGGGAATATTCCATTCCCTACTGTGCATGTCGAACGAATGGGCAGACGGACCACAGCCCAGGTAAGGGATACCTTGCCAGTAGGATGTATTATGGCGTGAGTGAAAGCCGGGCTTGCAGAAATTGGAAATCTCGTAGTGTTCGTATCCTGCGGCCGAGAGGGTATCCATCAGCGTGGTGAAGAAACGTACGCTGCTATCTTCGTCCACCTCGTTGACCCGATGGGCTTGGAGCATCTGGTGGAGGGGGGTACCCTCTTCGTACGTCAGGTGGTAGGCTGAAATATGCTCTACGTTGAGAGCAATGGCTTGGCGGAGGTCGCGTTCCCAACGTTCATCCGTCTCGCCAGGCAGACCGTAGATAAGGTCGATACTGATGTTGTGGAAACCATGTCGACGGCAGCGGTCGACGGCTTCAATGGCTTGGAGTGCATTGTGCCGTCGGTTCAGCAGGCGGAGGGTGGCGTCGTCGAAGGTCTGGATGCCCATACTGATGCGGTTGAAAGGCAGACGGCGGAGCATGGCCACGTAGTCTTCGGTCAGGTCGTCAGGGTTGGCTTCGAGGGTAATTTCTTCACAGGCGTTGAGATCGTAGAGGGCGGACAGGGCATCGAAGACTTGGCGGAAATCTTCTTCTTCGAGTTGAGAGGGTGTGCCGCCGCCAAAATAGATGGTACGGATAGCTTCGTTTTTCAGGTAGTCGCGACGCATGGTGAGTTCCTCGCACAAGGCATTGATGTAGCGCCGTTTCAGGTCGCTGCGCGTGGTGGAGTAGAAGTCACAATAGATGCATCGTGTCTTACAAAAAGGGATGTGTATATAGATGCCTGCCATGTATGTTTTCTTTTTCAATGTTGCAAAAGTAAGAAACTGTTTTTGCATTTCTTCTTTATTTACCTGAAATATTGGGGTAATCAGATGGAAATTCTGCTTTTTTGTGAGGAATTTGTCTTTTTTGAGGGGATATGTTTGTATGTAAACTTTTAAATGTGTATTTTTGACACTTAATAAGTCGTATGACAAAGATTGTATGGAAGATACATGAAGAAAACTGCTATGCAGTAGCTCTGATAACCTTATGAATTAAACATAAAAAAAGAACCATGAAAAAGAAACTGAAAACGACTTTAGCCTTGTTGGTTATGGCAATGGCTTCGATGGCACAAAATGTAGAGATGACCGGTCCTGACGGACGATTGCGGTTGAAGGTGGTTAACGAAGGAGAGACGGGTGTATCCTATTCGGTAACTTACGATGGCAAGCAGATGGTCGACGCTTCCCCCTTGGGCATGAAGACGAATGTCGGTGACTTCTCAAGTGGCTTGAAGCTGGTGAAACACGAAACGGCGCAGATAGATACGACTTATCAACTGACACGTATCAAGACTTCGCAGGTACATTATCAGGCCAATGAATTGGTATGCCATCTGTCCAACGCGCAAGGACAGTCTCTGTCGGTTACTTTCCGTATCAGTCGCAATGATATTGCTTTTCGTTATACTTTGCCCCGACAGGGCGAGACGGGTAGTGTGCGGGTAATGGAAGAATCGACTGGTTTTCACTTCCCCCAGCAGACTACAACTTTCCTTTGTCCGCAGAGCGATGCCATGATTGGTTGGAAACGGACCAAACCCAGTTATGAAGAAGAATACAAGGCAGACGCTCCAATGAATGAGCGTTCGCAGTATGGACATGGCTATACATTCCCCTGCCTTTTCCGCGTGGGCGATGATGGTTGGGTGTTGGTTAGTGAGACGGGAGTGGACAGCCGTTATTGCGGCTCGCACTTGAGCGATGCCGACAACGGTCTTTATCGGATTGCCTTCCCCATGCCCGAAGAGAACAATGGCAACGGAACGGTAGAACCGGCTTTTTCCCTGCCAGGCAGTACGCCCTGGCGGACACTGACGGTAGGCGCTACGTTGAAACCCATTGTGGAGACAACTGTAGCTTGGGATGTTGTGACACCGCGTTATGAAACGAAACATGACTATCGCTTCGGTCGTAGTACATGGAGTTGGATTTTGTGGCAGGATAACAGTATCAACTATGACGATCAGGTACGTTTCATTGATTTGGCTGCTGAAATGGGCTATGAATATGTATTGATTGACGCCTGGTGGGACAAAAATATTGGCTACGAGCGTATGGAACAGCTCATTGCCTATGCGCAAAGTAAAAAAGTAGATGTTTTCCTGTGGTATAGTTCCAGCGGCTACTGGAACGACATTACTCAGAGTCCGACAAACAAGATGGATAATGCGATCATTCGCAAGCAAGAGATGCGCTGGATGCAGAAGTTAGGCGTGAAGGGTATCAAAGTTGATTTCTGGGGAGGCGACAAGCAGGAAACGATGCGTCTTTACGAAGATGTGTTGAGCGATGCCGATGACCATGGTCTGATGGTTATCTTCCACGGCTGTACCCTGCCACGTGGTTGGGAGCGGATGTATCCCAATTATGTAGGTAGTGAGGCTGTTTTGGCTTCTGAAAACTTGATCTTCCAACAACATTTCTGTGATAACGAGGCGTTCAATGCCTGTCTGCATCCGTTCATCCGCAATACGGTGGGATGCATGGAGTTTGGAGGAACTTTCCTGAATAAGCGTTTGAACAGAGGAAATGATGGTGGCAGTATCCGAAAGACATCGGATGTCTTCCAATTGGCTACGGCAGTACTTTTCCAAAATCCCATTCAGAATTTTGCGTTAGCTCCCAACAATCTGACGGATGCTCCTCAGATTTGTCTGGACTTCATGAAACAGATACCTACTACGTGGGATGAAACTCGTTTTATAGAAGGTTATCCAGGTAAGTATATCGTATTGGCACGACGTCATGGCGATAAGTGGTATTTGGCTGCTATCAACGCAATGGAAGAACCTTTGAAGTTGAAACTTTCGTTTCCTGAACTGAGTGGTTCTACGGTATCTGCCTATACGGACGATAAAAAGATGCAACCACAATTGAAAACACAAAAGATAAAGGAAAAAGGAGAATTTCAGTTGACCGTACAGCCTTTGGGGGGAGCTGTGTGGGTAAAATGAGAGCCTAACTAACTTTTGACACACAAACATATTATATATAGGTATCATGAAAACACTTTTGAAATTGGGGATTACGGTCGGCTTGCTGTTGGCTGCCGTTTTCCCCATACAGGCCGGAATAAACAAGGTGGCAAACGAACCTGATTCTGTTTATTTGTTCTCATATGCGCGTGTCGATGGACAGAGTGGATTAAGATTTGCCTGGAGTCCCGATGGAAGGCGCTGGCTTTCTGTGGCAGACGGTTACGACTATGTAAAATGTGATTTTGGCCCTTGGGGAAGTGAAAAGAAAATGTTCTTTCCTCACTTGATGCAGAATACTTCCGATGGTTTATGGCATTGTATTTGGACGGCCACTCGTAGTGGGAAGGTCTTAGCCCATGCTGCTTCGCCTGATTTGCTGAAGTGGGGTGCGCAAAGTTATTTTACGGAAGAAGAACTGAGTAAGTATGAATTGAAATCAGCTTATCCCACTGAGGAAACAAGTGTCCTTTTGGATGGGCAACAGGAAAGCGGTTGGATGCAGCGAGTTTCTTATAAAACGATAGAGCAGTTGATTCGTTATGCTGATCATAAGAAATATCGCCAGCGATTGTATGACGAACGTACAGAAGAGGATCCTGTACGTTTTGCAGGATTGAAACCGCTGAAAGCGACCATTCAGGTGGATGCTTCTCAGGGAAAAAGTATCAGCGACCATTTGATAGGAATATTCTTTGAGGATATCAACTATGCGGCTGATGGTGGCCTATATGCAGAACTGGTGCAGAACCGCGATTTCGAGTATTCATCGAAAGATGGTTCGCGTCAGGGTTGGGACAGCAACTATGCTTGGAGCGTGACAGGCGGACAGGGTAGTCTGGAGATTGCGACCGAACTTCCCATTCATGAGAACAATCCGCATTATGCCGTACTGGATGTACGGCAGGCGGGGGCAGCCTTGCAGAACGATGGTTATGATGGAATAACGTTGAAGAAAGGTGAAAAGTATGATTTTTCCTGTTTTGCCCGTCTGGCGGACGGTGGAAAGGGTAGCAAAGTGATTGTTTGTCTGCTCGATCAGGAAGGAAACGAAGTGGCGAAGGCATCGGTAAAGGTTTCTTCAAAAGATTGGAAGCAACTCAAAGCAGTGCTGACCGCGCTGGAAGACGTACGGGCCGCCAAACTTTCTCTCCAACCGGAAGGAACCGGCACGTATCATTTCGACTTGGTTTCACTTTTTCCGCAAAACACATTCAAAGGCCGTAAGAATGGATTACGTGCTGATTTGGCACAGGTGTTGGCCGACCTTCATCCTCGTTTTGTTCGTTTCCCGGGCGGATGTGTGGCTCATGGCGACGGCATAGACAATATTTATGATTGGAAGGGTTCCATTGGTCCTTTGGAGGCCCGAAAACCTTTGCGCAACTTGTGGGGTTATCACCAGACACGAGGCTTGGGTTACTTTGAGTATTTTCAGTTCTGTGAGGATATAGGTGCAGAGCCTGTACCTGTATTGGCGGCGGGTGTGCCTTGCCAGAATTCGAGCACATGTAGCCATCATTCCAAGGATGAGCTTGGTTGTAAGGGGCAGCAGGGAGGCATTCCGATGGAAGAAATGCCTGCTTATATTCAGGATGTGCTCGATTTGATAGAATATGCCAACGGAGATGCCCGCAAGACGGAGTGGGGCAGGAAACGTGCAGAAGCTGGGCATCCCAAACCTTTCAATCTGAAATACATTGGCATCGGCAATGAAGACTTGATAACAGAGGTATTTGAAGAACGTTTTACAATGATTTATAAGGCTGTTCGCGAGAAATATCCGGAAGTGACAGTGATTGGTACGGTAGGCCCTTTCTATGAAGGGACTGATTATGATGAGGGTTGGAAACTGGCTACCCGACTGGGGGTTCCGATGGTGGACGAGCATTATTATGTGGCTCCAGGCTGGTTCATCCATAATCAGGACTACTACGACTGTTACGACCGCAGTAAACCGAAAGTCTATTTGGGTGAATATGCGGCCCACCTGCCAGGGCGTCCCAGTAACTTGGAGACGGCTCTTTCCGAAGCCTTGTATCTGACAGCGGTAGAACGTAATGCTGATGTGGTGGCTATGACTTCCTATGCTCCGTTATTGGCCAAAGAATGGCATACCCAGTGGCGTCCCGATTTGATTTATTTCAATAATGTAGAAGTAAAGCCTACGGTCGGTTATTACACGCAACAAATGTTTGGTCAGAATGCTGGCAATGAATATTTTGCTTCTACGATTACGTTGGATAATGGATTGGATGCGGTAAAGAAACGGGTTGGTGTGTCGGTCGTAAAGGACCCGATGACTGGTGACTACATTGTAAAGCTGGTGAATATGCTGCCGGTTGAGGTTTCTTCCAAGATAGAATTGGAAGGTGTCACGCTCGTGAATCCTACGGCACAGAAGATCGTTTTGGCTGGAAATCCGAAAGATGAAGATGTAACTCCGATAAAAGAGAATTTTGAAGTTCAGGAACACGGTTTTGACTATATATTACCTTCCTATTCTTTTACTGTAATCCGTATCGGACAAAAAATAGATAAATGAGATAATTTTTTATATTTGCACGACTGATTAATTGTTAACCATGAAAAGAACATGTTTATTGGCTGTAGCTGTCCTACTATTAGGCAGTCTGGCCGCACAGAAAGAAACCTTGCATTCCGGCTATCCCATTGATCCGGTTTCCTTTACTTCGGTTAAAGTGACCGATAGCTTTTGGGGACAGCGCCTCAAAGCCAGTCGCGAAGTGACTATTCCACTGGCTTTCAGTAAATGTGAGGAAACAGGACGTTATGAGAATTTTGTAAGAGCGGCCCATCCCAGTGATGAATATAAAGTAGAAGGTTTCTCGTTTGATGATACGGATGTTTATAAGACGATTGAAGGTGCTAGCTACCTCTTGCAAACCTATCCGGACAAGAAGCTGGAAAAATATATTGACAGTGTTCTGCAGATTGTAGCTGCTGCTCAGGAGCCCGACGGGTATCTATATACTGCCCGTACCATGAATCCGAAACATCCCCATGACTGGGCTGGCCCGGAACGTTGGACAAAGGTAGAGGAACTCAGCCATGAGTTCTATAACTTGGGACATATGGTGGAAGGTGCTGTAGCTCATTATCAGGCTACCGGCAAACGTAATTTCTTGGATATTGCCATTAAGTATGCCGACTGTGTCTGTAAGGCTATTGGCAACGGGCCGGATCAGAAGAAATTAGTCCCGGGGCATCAGATAGCCGAAATGGCCTTGGTACGCCTTTACCTTGTGACTGGCGACCGTAAATATCTTGACCAGGCAAAGTTTTTCTTGGATGCACGTGGCTATACGAGTCGTAAGGATGCCTATAGCCAGGCTCATAAGCCTGTATTGGAACAGGATGAGGCTGTAGGTCATGCAGTACGTGCTACTTACATGTATGCAGGCATGGCGGATGTAGCTGCCATTATAGGCGATTCCTCTTACATTAAAGCTGTGGATAAGATTTGGGAAAACATTGTTAATAAGAAAATTTACATTACAGGAGGAATTGGTTCACGTCATGCCGGTGAAGCCTTTGGTAATAATTATGAACTCCCAAATCTTTCGGCCTATAATGAAACATGTGCAGCCATTGGTAATGTGTATGTCAATTACCGCCTGTTTTTATTACACGGTGATGCCAAATATTTCGATGTATTGGAGCGTACATTATACAATGGTTTAATTTCTGGGGTCTCTTTGGATGGTGGTTCGTTCTTCTATCCTAATCCGTTGGCTTCGGCAGGTGGTTATAGCCGTAAACCTTGGTTTGGATGCGCTTGCTGCCCTAGTAATATCAGTCGTTTCATACCATCCTTACCTGGATATGTCTATGCCGTAAAGGATGATCACGTGTACGTTAATCTTTATATGGGCAATCGTGGTGAATTGAAGGTTAATAACAAGAAGATTGTGCTTGAGCAGGAAACATCTTATCCTTGGAACGGTGATATCCGTATCCGGGTGGTGAAGGGAGCGCTACCGTTTACGATGAATCTTCGTATACCCGGTTGGGTACGCAATGAAGTGCTTCCGGGAGATTTATATCGTTATGATGACGAACAAAAGCTTGGCTATACGGTAACGGTCAATGGAGAAGCTGTAGAAGGAGAACTTCAGAAAGGCTATTTGCAGATTGAACGCAAATGGAAAAAAGGAGATGTGGTAGAAGTACATTTTGATATGCAACCTCGTGTTGTTAGAGCCAATGAAAAAGTTGCGGCTGACCGTGGACGAGTAGCTGTAGAACGTGGTCCTATTGTGTATTGTGCAGAATGGCCGGACAATGATTTTAATGTGCATAATATCCTGCTAAATCAGCATCCTTCTTTTCAAGTGGTAAACAATCCGGATCTGTTGTATGGTATTTGTGAGATTACCACCGATGCGCAAGCTCTCAGTTATAATGCAGCAGGTAGGTTGGTTGTGAAAGATGTTAAATTGACTCTGATCCCTTATTATGCATGGGCACATCGGGGAGAAGGAGATATGGAAGTATGGCTTCCTATTGAAGTTGGCGCTTCGTCAGCGCAGCCACAGAAGGTGGTAGAACAGGAAGATAATGGATTTTTTAATCATTAAATATATTTATATATGAAGAAAATAACGACAATTTTGGCCTTGTCTCTTGCGATGGGCCTGCAAGCACAACAACATGTGATGACTGTCGATGTTGCAAAGCCGACAGCCAAGATACAGCCTACGATGTATGGCATTTTTTTTGAAGATATCAATTTTGGTGCGGATGGTGGCTTATATGCTGAATTGGTGAAAAATCGTTCGTTTGAGTTTCCTCAACCTTTTGTAGGATGGGTTCCTTTTGGTAATGTGACAATCCAAAGTGAGAATCCCTGCTTTGATCGTAATCCACATTATGTGCGTGTTGTGAATGACGGACGTTTGCTACGTGCGGGTCTCGATAATGAAGGATTTACAGGTATTGGCTTGAAACAAGGAGAGGAATATCGTTTTTCTGTGTATACCCGTACGCTTGATGCTGGTTCTATGAAGCTTTCAATCGAGTTGGTTCGTGCAAACGGTTCCAATCCTTTGAAGAAAGAAATCGAGATAAAAGGTAATGAATGGAAGAAGCAGACGGTTATTTTGAAGTCTCCGTTTACAGATGCCCATGCACGGTTACGCATCGTGTTGCTGACAAAAGGAACGGTGGATATGGATCATATTTCTTTGTTCCCTGTTAAAACATGGAAAGGACGGGAAAACGGATTGCGTGCTGATCTTGCACAAGCCTTGTATGATTTGAATCCCGGCGTTTTCCGTTTCCCAGGAGGTTGTATTATCGAAGGGAACAGCTTGGCTACACGTTATCAGTGGAAAAATTCAGTTGGTCCAGTAGAAAATCGTCCTTTGAATGAAAATCGTTGGAACTATACTTTTAAGCATAAAGCCTTTCCTGACTATTTCCAGAGTTTAGGTTTAGGTTTTTATGAATATTTCTTGTTAAGCGAAGATATCGGCGCAGAACCTCTGCCGGTGATTAGCTGTGGACTTTCATGCCAGTACGAAAGCAATGAGGTCGTTCCTTTGGACGAGCTCGATCCTTATGTACAGGATGCTCTCGATCTGATAGAGTTTGCCAATGGTGATGTGAACACGACTTGGGGTAAGGTACGTGCAGAAATGGGACATCCCGAACCGTTTAATTTAAAAATGATTGCTGTGGGTAACGAGCAGTGGGATAAAGTGTATGTGGAACGTCTGGAAGTGTTTACCAAGGCTATTCGTGAGAAATATCCGAATATCAAGGTGATCGGATCGTCCGGACCTAGCGCTTCAGGGGATAAGTTTGACTATTTATGGCCTGAAATGAAGCGGGTAGGAGTGGATTTAGTGGATGAACATTATTACATGGAACCCAAATGGTTTTTGGAGAATGCTAAACGCTACGACAGTTACGACCGTAAAGGACCAAAAGTATTTGCCGGTGAATATGCTGCACATGATCACCCGACCGGAAAAGCTAACAACTTGTTTGCAGCTTTGTCTGAGGCTGCTTTCATGACAGGATTAGAACGTAATGCCGATGTCGTACATCTGGCAACCTATGCTCCTTTGTTTGCTCACGTAGATGCTTGGCAATGGAATCCAGATCTGATTTGGTATGATAATTTGCGTATGATGCGTACACCTAATTATTATGTTCAGCAGATGTATGGTATGAATGCCGGAACAGATGTGCTTCGCCTGCAGATGGATGGAGAACCGGTAGCCGGACAGGACAGCTTGTATGCAACGGCTGCCTTAGATGCACCTACAGGAGAAATTATTTTGAAACTGGTGAACGTTGGTGCAAAACCTTCTGATGTGAAGATTGATTTTAATGGATTGAAAAAACGTCAACTTGTATCGGGCAGTTGCATTTACTTGCAAAATGATGATTGGAAAACTGTAAATTCGCTGGAACAGGAAATTTTGGTTCCTCGTGTTCGTCCAGTTCAAGTGAAAGGCCAATCGATGAATATACAACTTCCTGCACGTTCATTTGGGGTATATCGCCTGCAATTGAATTAATTTTGTATCATATTTGAAACATATTTCATCTGATTATATTTTCATTTCTCCTATCTTTGTAGCGGCATGTTGGAAAAGTTACTCTTCATGCCGCTATATTTATAAAACTATTTGTATCATGAAGAAACAACTTATCACAGGGCTGTTTGCTGCTTTGGCTATAGGTGGGAGCGCACAGTCTTTCAAGGAATGGCAAGATCCGGAAGTGAATGCCGTTAATCGTGCTCCCATGCACACTAATTATTTTGCCTATGAGTCGGGCGATGCTGCTACGGTGGGTAAAAAAGAACAGTCTTCCAATTACATGTCCATGAATGGCTCCTGGAAATTTTTCTGGGTGAAGGATGCTGATTCTCGTCCTACTGATTTTTGGAAAGTAGGTTATAACGACTTGGGTTGGGACAATATACAAGTGCCGGCTGTATGGGAATTGAATGGATATGGTGATCCTATCTATGTAAATACAGGTTATGCATGGCGTAATCAGTTCAAAAATAATCCTCCTCAGGTACCAACGGAGAATAATCATGTTGGTTCTTATCGTCGGGAGTTTGTTATTCCGGCTTCGTGGAAAGGAAAAGATATCATTGCTCATTTTGGTTCGGTGACATCGAACATGTATTTGTGGGTAAATGGGAAATATGTAGGTTACAGTGAGGATAGTAAGCTGGAAGCTGAGTTCAATCTGACTTCTTTTTTGAAGCCAGGGCAGAAGAATCTTATTGCTTTTCAGGTGTTCCGTTGGTGTGATGGAACTTATTTAGAAGACCAGGACTTTTTCCGTTTCAGTGGGGTTGGTCGTGATTGTTACTTTTATGCACGCGATAAGAAGCGTATTGAGGATATCCGCGTAACGCCTGATTTGGATGCTGATTATAAGAATGGCTCATTGAACATTGCTTTGACCTTGAAAGGTGTAGGTACTGTTAATCTGGAATTGTTGGATGCGGCTGGTAAGCAAGTGGCTACAGCTACGGCTAAAGGTAATGGTTCTGTAGTGATGAATGTCGAGAATCCGTTCAAGTGGAGTGCGGAATCTCCTTATCTGTATACCTTACGTGCTTCTATGCAGGGTAGTACAGAAGTGATACCTGTTAAGGTAGGTTTCCGTAAAATAGAACAAAAGAACGGACAGATATTGGTGAACGGCAAGGCTGTACTCTTTAAGGGAGCTAACCGTCATGAACTGGATCCGGACGGTGGTTACGTTGTATCTTCCGAACGCATGTTGCAGGATATCCAGATTATGAAGAAGTTTAATATTAATGCTGTACGTACTTGCCACTATCCAGATGCCAATCTGTGGTATGATTTGTGTGATAAGTATGGTATTTATGTTATTGCTGAGGCAAATGTAGAATCCCACGGTATGGGTTATGGTGATGAAACCTTGGCTAAACGTGCCGATTATAAGAAGGCACATCTGGAACGTAACCAGCGTAACGTGCAGCGTGGATTCAATCACCCCAGTATCATATTCTGGTCATTGGGTAATGAGGCTGGTTTTGGACCGAACTTTGAGGCCGCTTACAATTGGGTGAAAGCTGAAGATTCGAGCCGTCCTGTCCAGTATGAGCAAGCTCATGGTAATGAGTTTACAGATGTATATTGTCCTATGTATGCCGATTATAACCATATGGAGAAATACGCTCGCACTAAAGATATCAAGAAACCGCTGATTCAGTGCGAATATGCCCATGCGATGGGTAACTCTCAGGGAGGTTTTAAAGAATATTGGGATTTGATTCGTAAGTATCCAGCTTTGCAGGGCGGTTTTATTTGGGATTTTGTAGATCAGTCTGTACGTTGGACCGGTAAAGATGGTGTCAGCATCTATGCGTATGGTGGTGATTTTAATCGTTATGATGCTTCTGACAACAACTTCTGTGATAATGGTCTAATCAGTCCGGATCGTGTTCCCAATCCTCACATGTACGAAGTTGGTTATTTCTATCAGAACATTTGGACAACTCCAGCTAATTTAGCTCAAGGCGAACTGAATGTGTACAATGAAAACTTCTTCCGCGATTTATCTGCTTATTATATGGAATGGACTGTGCTTGCCAATGGCGAAGCTATTCGTAGTGGAAGAGTCGAAAATCTGAATGTAGCTCCCCAGCAAACTGCGAAGGTTAAATTGGATCTGGGGCGTGTTTGTGAATGTAAGGAATGGGTACTCAATGTTTCATATCGTTTGAAGAACCGTGAAGGATTGTTGCCAGCTGGTCACGTGGTAGCAAAAGATCAATTGGTGCTGAATCCATATAAAGCTCCCGATATGAATTTGAAGAATGTAGAAGAAGCTAATGTCGCCGTAGTTGTTCCCCAAGTGAAAGACAACGATTGGAACTACTTGGTTGTAGAGGGCGAGAATTTCAGTCTGGAGTTCAATAAGCATACAGGTTATCTTTCACGATATGAGGTTGCAGGTACGGAGATGATGAAAGAAGGAACACAGCTGACACCCAATTTCTGGCGTGCACCAACCGATAATGACATGGGGGCAGGTCTGCAGCGGAAGTTTGCCGTTTGGAAGGATCCAGGTCTGAACCTTACGTCTTTTGAGTGGAATATGAATGATGGACAGGTTGTTGTAAATGCAGAGTATGAAATGAAGAGTGTTTCTGCCAAACTGAATTTGACCTATGTTATCAATAATAAGGGAGCTGTGAAAGTTACTCAGAAGATGACAGCCGATGCGCAGGCCAAAGTGGCTCCAATGTTCCGTTTTGGTATGCAACTGCAGATGCCTAAATCATTTGAAACGATTGAATATTATGGCCGTGGTCCGATAGAAAACTACATAGACCGTAACCATTCTACTGATTTGGGATTGTATCGTCAGAGCGTGGATGATCAGTTCTATTCCTATATTCGTCCGCAGGAAACCGGTACTAAGACTGACATCCGTTGGTGGAAACAACTGAACGCTGCAAATCAGGGATTGAAGATTGTAGCTGAGACTCCTTTCTCAGCTTCGGCTCTGCACTACACTATTGAGTCTTTGGATGATGGTTGGGATAAAGACCAGCGCCATTCACCTGAAGTGGAGAAGGCTGATTTGACTAATCTGTGTATTGACAAGGTACAGATGGGACTTGGCTGTGTAAACAGTTGGGGAGCGTGGCCTTTGCCACAGTATCAGATACCTTATGGTAATTATGAATTCTCATTCATTCTGACTCCAATATGCCACAGCGTCTCTATGAAATGATGATTTTTTAACTTATTGATAGAACTAAAAAGCCGGATATTTATACTTGATATCCGGCTTTTTTAGTGTGTATGCTGCACAACATAGTTTAGTAACATTCTAAACTTCGTTGTTTTTTCTGTAATTAATTTCTAATTTGCGCCTCACAAAAAATAAGGGCGTGCACATGCATGCTGAGTATTCACATTAAATCTTATATATCATGAAAGTATATCAGACGAATGAAATCAAAAACATTGCTCTTCTTGGCAATGACGGCTCGGGTAAAACCACTCTCACAGAAGCGCTGCTCTATGAGAGTGGTATTATAAAACGTCGCGGAAGAATTACCGCCAAGAATACAGTCAGCGATTACTTTCCGGTGGAGCAGGAATATGGCTATTCTGTGTTTTCCACCGTTTTCCATGTAGAGTGGAATGGCAAGAAATTGAATATTATCGACTGTCCGGGAAGTGACGACTTCGTGGGTGCAGCTATGACGGCGCTCAATGTAACAGATACTGCTGTCTTGTTGTTGAATGGGCAATATGGTCCTGAAGTAGGTACCCAAAATCATTTCCGTTATACTGAAAAATTGGGTAAACCGGTTATCTTCCTGGTGAATCAGCTTGATAATGAGAAGTGCGATTACGATATGATACTTGAACAGTTGAAGACGATTTATGGCTCAAAAGTTGTTCCGGTACAATATCCGTTGGCTACAGGTCCAAACTTCAATTCATTGATCGATGTGCTGCTGATGAAGAAATATTCATGGGGACCCGAGGGAGGTGCGCCTACTATTGAAGATATTCCTGCTGAAGAGATGGAAAAAGCGACCGAATGGCATAAGGCTTTGGTTGAGGCTGCTGCTGAACACGATGAAGGACTGATGGAGAAATTCTTTGAACAAGAGTCATTGACCGAAGACGAAATGCGTGAAGGTATCCGTAAAGGTCTGGCTTGTCGTGGTATGTTCCCGGTATTTTGTGTGTGTGCAGGTAAGGATATGGGTGTTCGTCGTCTGATGGAATTTTTAGGTAATGTTGTGCCTTTTGTTGATGAAATGCCTCCTGTACATAATACACGTGGTGAAGTAGTTAAGCCAGATGCAGATGGTCCTGCTTCTCTTTATTTCTTTAAGACTGCTGTTGAACCGCACATTGGTGATGTGCAGTACTTTAAGGTGATGAGTGGCAAAGTGCACGAAGGTGATGATTTTGCGAATGCCGATCGTGGTTCCAAGGAGCGCATTGCTCAGATTTATGCTTGTGCGGGAGCCAACCGTATCAAGGTAGAAGAAATGGTGGCTGGTGATATTGGCTGTACTGTGAAGTTGAAAGATGTTCATACCGGTAATACGTTGAATGGTAAGGGAGCTGAAAACCGCTTCAATTTTATAAAATATCCGAACTCAAAATATTCACGTGCCATCAAACCTGTAAACGAAGCCGATACGGAAAAGATGATGGCCATCTTGAATCGTATGCACGAAGAAGATCCAACGTGGATCATCGATCAGTCAAAAGAATTGCGTCAAACTATTGTTCATGGACAGGGTGAATTCCATTTGCGTACATTGAAATGGCGTTTAGAGAACAACGAAAAACTTCAGATTAAGTTTGAAGAGCCTCGTATTCCTTATCGTGAAACTATTACCAAGGCTGCCCGTGCTGACTACCGCCATAAGAAACAGTCGGGTGGTGCAGGACAGTTTGGTGAGGTTCATCTGATTGTGGAGCCTTATTACGAAGGGATGCCGGCTCCTGATACCTATAAATTCAATGGACAGGAATTTAAAATGAATGTAAAGGGCACGGAAGAAATTCCTTTGGAATGGGGCGGTAAGCTGGTGTTTGTCAACTGTGTGGTTGGTGGAGCCATTGATGCTCGTTTCATGCCTGCTATCTTGAAAGGTGTGATGTCTCGTATGGAACAGGGACCTCTTACCGGTTCGTATGCCCGTGATGTACGTGTTATTGTTTATGACGGTAAGATGCACCCCGTAGATTCTAATGAAATTTCCTTTATGCTTGCCGGACGAAATGCCTTTAGCGAAGCATTTAAGAATGCAGGGCCGAAGATTTTGGAACCTATTTATGATGTAGAAGTTTTTGTTCCTTCTGATAAGATGGGTGATGTGATGAGTGATCTGCAAGGACGTCGTGCTATGATTATGGGTATGAGCAGTGAAGCCGGTTACGAGAAACTGATTGCCAAGGTTCCTTTGAAAGAAATGTCTTCTTATTCGACGGCATTGAGTTCTTTGACGGGAGGCCGTGCATCGTTTATTATGAAATTTGCAAGTTATGAACTTGTTCCGGGTGATGTTCAGGATAAGTTGATTAAGGAATTTGAAGCCAAACAGGCTGAAGAATAACGCAACTTCATTTCATCTGTTTTTTATAATTGTTAAAACCGCCAATCTTTTTAACGAAAGAAAGGCGGTTTTTTATTGCTTTCTCATTAATAAGTTTGATGGAAATGGCTGTCATTATTAATTTTTTATTAATTTTGCAAACAAGGCAGGACCTTGTTTTGTTATAGTTCCGATAATGGAACCTAAATAGCTTCAATCGGTTAATTTGTTATTTCGTACGGGTTAAAACTGGTTAATGGGTTAGGAGTGTTAATTAGGGACTGTTAATTTTGTGGCTATGAAAAAGTCTACGATTTGGATATTGGGTGTTGTAATGGGTCTTTCCTTCCTCAGTTTGTTGTATCTGCAGATCAGTTACATTGAGGAAATGGTAAAGATGCGTAATGAGCAGTTTGATGAATCTGTGAAACGTGCTTTGATGGCAGCTTCCAAGGATGTTGAATCTGCCGAGGTGGCTCGTTGGCTACGGGAGGACATTTCGGAAGCAGAAAAGAAAGCTTGGGAACAGGCGCAGGGTACGAACGGAAATGGAATGGTGCAGACTCATCGGTTTATGATGACTTCTCCTGACGGGACAATACGTTCTTCGGTCGAGTTGAAGACGTTCTCCAACCAACCATCCGAGTTACCGCGAGCTATGATTTCGCGCAAACATGGTGCGAAGACCATTCCTCAGACGTCTCGTTCGTTGGCTGATATGATTAAGAACCGTTATTTGTATCAGCGTGCTTTGGTAGATGATGTGGTTTTCAATATGCTTTATCATGCCAGCGATAAGCCTATAGAGGAAAGAGTCAATTTCAAAAATCTGGATCAATACATTAAGTCTGGATTGATTGATAATGGTATTGGAGATTTTGACTATCATTTTAAGGTGATTGATCGTGACGGTCGGGAAGTGTATCGTTGTTCGGACTACAGCGATGAGGGAAGTGAGAGTTCTTATGCACAGCCGCTGTTCTTGAACGATCCGCCGGCACGGATGAGTATTGTGAAGGTTCATTTTCCTGGAAAGAAGGACTATATCTTCGATTCGGTCAGCTTTATGATACCTTCGATGATTTTTACTTTTGTACTACTCATTACATTCATATTTACGATTTATATCGTATTCCGTCAGAAGAAACTGACAGAAATGAAGAACGATTTTATCAATAATATGACCCATGAGTTCAAAACGCCGATTTCTACAATTTCCTTGGCTGCCCAGATGTTGAACGATCCGGCTGTAGGTAAGTCTCCTGCCATGTTCCAGCATATCTCGGGAGTGATTAATGATGAGACGAAGCGGTTGAGGTTTCAGGTAGAAAAGGTGTTGCAGATGTCGATGTTCGACAGACAAAAGGCTACGCTGAAGCCTAAAGATGTAGATGCTAACGAGCTGATCAAAGGGGTTGTTCATACCTTTGCTTTGAAAGTGGAGCGTTATAATGGAAAGATTGATACGGAACTGGAAGCTGCAGAAGCGCATGTCTTTGTGGACGAGATGCATATTACGAATGTGATTTTCAACTTGATGGATAATGCAGTGAAGTACAAACGTCCTGATGTAGACTTGCATTTGATGGTAAGGACATGGAATGAATCCGGTAAACTGATGATTTCGGTACAGGACAACGGTATCGGTATCAAGAAGGAGAATTTGAAGAAAATATTCGAGAAGTTCTATCGCGTGCATACGGGTAATCTGCACGATGTAAAGGGCTTTGGATTGGGGTTGGCTTATGTGAAAAAAATAATTATGGACCATAAGGGAACCATTCGGGCTGAAAGCGAACTTAACGTGGGAACTAAATTTATTATTGCATTACCTTTATTAAAAACTGATTGATATGGACGAGAAATTGCGAATTTTATTGTGCGAGGATGATGAGAATCTCGGTATGTTGCTGAGAGAATACTTGCAGGCCAAGGGCTATGCTGCCGACCTGTTTCCCGATGGAGAGGCCGGGTATAAAGCCTTTTTGAAAAATAAATATGACTTATGTGTATTCGATGTTATGATGCCGAAGAAGGATGGTTTTACACTGGCGCAAGAAGTGCGTGCGGCCAATGCTGAAATTCCCATTATATTCTTAACGGCAAAGACATTGAAGGATGATATTCTGGAAGGTTTCAAGATTGGTGCCGACGATTATATTACCAAACCTTTCAGTATGGAAGAGCTTACTTTCAGAATCGAGGCAATTTTGCGTCGTGTACGTGGTAAGAAAAACAAAGAAAGTAACATTTATAAGATCGGTAAGTTTACGTTCGATACTCAGAAACAAATCCTTTCTACGGCTGAAAAGCAGACGAAGCTGACGACGAAGGAGTCTGAACTGTTAGGCTTGCTCTGTGCACATGCTAATGAGATTCTTCAGCGCGACTTTGCTTTGAAGACGATTTGGATTGATGACAATTATTTCAATGCCCGCAGTATGGACGTGTACATAACGAAGCTGCGCAAGCATCTGAAAGAAGATGATTCTATTGAAATCATAAATATTCATGGCAAGGGCTACAAACTGATTACTCCCGAACCGGAAAATTGACTTCTCTATTTTAGAGTTGCTATTCTGTCGCTTGTCCTTTGGAGTAAGCGACAGAATAGATATAAAATATAAAAGGACGATTGCCAAGCAATCGTCCTTTTATATTTTTTGTCTGAATTTTGAATTAATCGGCAATTCTCTTGTTGATGGCGATGTAGGTAATCAAACCGATAACGATAACGGCTGCTGCACCTCCCAAGATAGAATTGTTGTTAACATTACCAGTGAAGGAGCATGCTACTAGAATGATTGCTCCCACCAGGATTAATATCAATCCCAAGTTTTTCAATAAGCCTTTCATTTGTGTGTATTTTTAATAGATTATTATATTCATGCAATTCAGTCACAAAGAAAAGCATAATTCTTTAACAAGCGAAATTATTTGTGCAAAAAAACTGTTAATGGTCCAATTTCATTTGTTTTTTCCCCTTTTCTGTGATGTTTGAAGGGCTGTGAATCGCCCCTTTCAGTCTTTGATATTGAAGAAGATCTTTTTTAGTAATTCTTGTCCTACACTCAGTTCTTCCAGCTTTACTCCTTTCAGGGCTTCTTTCAAGGTTTGATTGGCTACGCGACGCGCTTTGGTTTCCAGTTCTCTTCCGTCTTTGGTTAAATGTATCTGATTGGTGCGGCGATCTTTCTTGTCCGATATGCGCACTACCAGATGCTGTCGTTCCATGTTGTCTATCAGTCGGGTCATACTAGGCTTGTCCTTAAAGGTGGCGTTGCACAGTTCCTGTTGCGTCACTCCGTCTTTTTCCCACAAAAAGATGAGTACGGTCCATTGTTCGGGTGTGATTTCCATTCCGTTTTGTCGGAAGTTACGTGAGAGTTTCCGGTTGATGGCTGCCGATACCTTTCCGTTCAGGATGGCAAAAATCAGCCTCATATCAAAATTGAACTGTTCTATCATGAAATATTGTTTAAACAACCTTGCAAAGGTAGTTTTCTTGCCTGATAAATCCTACATTGACGAATAAAAAAATATTAAATGTTTGTAGTTCAAAATAAAATGCCTACCTTTGCACCGCAATTTTTAAATCAACTAAATTTATTTAATCAAACGAGTATGAATCATTACGAAACCGTTTTCATTTTAACTCCCGTTTTGTCTGACGTTCAGATGAAGGAAGCGGTAGAGAAATTCAAAGGCATCCTTACTGCTGAAGGTGCTGCGATTGTAAATGAAGAGAACTGGGGACTGAAGAAACTGGCTTATCCTATCCAGAAGAAGTCTACAGGTTTCTATCAGCTGATTGAGTTCGATGCAGAGCCTTCTGTAATCGAGAAACTGGAAGTTAACTTCCGTCGTGACGAGCGCGTAATCCGCTTCTTGACTTTCAAACAAGACAAGTATGCTGCCGAATACGCTGTAAAAAGAAGAAGTGTAAAATCAACTAAAAAGGAGGATTAATCATGGCACAACAAGTTCAATCAGAGATCAGATATTTAACTCCGCCCTCAGTAGACGTTAAGAAGAAAAAATATTGCCGTTTCAAAAAGAGCGGTATCAAGTACATCGATTACAAAGATCCTGAGTTCCTGAAGAAATTCCTGAACGAACAGGGTAAAATTCTTCCCCGCCGCATTACAGGTACTTCTTTGAAGTATCAGCGTCGTGTGGCTCAAGCTGTTAAGAGAGCCCGTCACTTGGCATTGCTGCCTTATGTAACTGACATGATGAAATAATAAGGAGGAGATAGTATGGAAATTATATTGAAAGAAGACGTAATAAACTTGGGTTATAAGAACGACATCGTGACTGTAAAGTCCGGTTATGGTCGCAACTACCTCATCCCTACCGGTAAGGCCGTTATCGCTTCTCCGTCTGCAAAAAAGATGTTGGCGGAAGAACTGAAGCAGCGTGCTCACAAGTTGGAGAAAATTAAAAAAGATGCCGAAGAATTGGCTGCAAAGCTGGAAGGCGTTTCTCTGACTATTGCCACAAAGGTAAGCTCTACAGGTACTATTTTCGGTTCTGTAGGAAGCATTCAGATTGCTGATGAGTTGGCAAAATTGGGTCACAATATTGATCGTAAGATCATCGTTGTAAAAGACGCTGTGAAAGAAGTTGGTCACTACAAAGCAGTTGTTAAACTGCACAAAGAAGTTTCTGTAGAAATTCCTTTCGAAGTAGTTGCAGAAGAAGCTTGATAAAACTTTCTATAAAAATTGCGAGAGCGTACATCTTTGATGTGCGCTCTTTTTTTGTATCATATATTCAAGGTAGTTTTTGTTGTATTTCTAAAGTTGCTCTTTAGACTGCTAAAGTCCCTCTTTACGCGGCTTAAGTGCCACTTTACGTCGCTAATGTAGGTGTTTACGGTTGTGGTATTAGAGCTTGTTCCGTCTTTCTGTTTTGTCCGCTTGGTTTATGCTTGGCAAGGGCTTAACTCTCACTTCGATCTGTTTTTACAGTCTGAATATGATCGGGGTAAATACTGAATTTTCCAGGATATAAAAACAGAGCGAAGGATCTCGAAACGTCAATGCGTATTCGGATCCTCCGCTCTGTTTAGATATTTCCTCTCGTTAAGGAAAGGAAACTGTTTCCTTTATTCTTCTGCCTGGAACTTCCGGCTTACCTTCAGCAAGTTGCTGGCATAAGTTACAACGTTTTGGGCTTCTTGTACCATAGTCAGGTAAACCATGCTTACTTTGATACTGCCTGTATGGCTCTGTATGCGTTGCAACTCTTCTCGTTTCAGGTGTGCCAGTTGGCCGTTCAAGTCGTTGGCTTTACGGATATCCGTTTCCATACCATCATAATCGTTGTTGACGATGCGGTTGCGGCATACCTGAAGCAGGTAAGTGATGTCTTCTGTAACATCTGCAAATTCGCCCTTCTGAATGGCATCGAGTGGTACGAAGTTATTGTCTACATGCTCCAAGCAAGGTTCGCAGAGGCGGCCTACGCTGTATACCAGTTCGCTGGCAAAATCATTGCCCTGGTAGTAGTAAAGTCCTTTTTCCAGGATGGTATTGTTGTCCAGATGGCTCATGGCCAGTGTACCAGTACGTTTCATCTGCTTGATGAGCTGCTTTTCAAATTTGACGGCGCCCATCGAACGGCGCAGTCCGCGCAGATTTTCATGCAGGAATGAAGTTGAGGTACGTTCAAAGTTCTCTTGTGTGAAGGCCAATACTTTGCCTAATTCTTCACGGGTATGCGTTTGCAACAGTCTCAATACTTCGTTATTGTCTGTACTACTCAGCAGTTGCTTCAGTGTTTCGTTGCCTTTTTCTTTCTCCTTGCGTTTCTTGTACATCACTTGGCTTCTGATAAGCGAGAATACAGCCAGGGCAATGAGCAGAATGATAGCTGTTGTACCTCCATAATAGATGATAAGGGCTACGAAAAAGCATAGAGTAAATGCTGCACCTGCTGTGATGAACCAACCGCCGATGACGCTCAGCACACCAGTGATACGGAATACTGCGGAGTCACGTCCCCAAGCACGGTCGGCCAGTGAAGTACCCATGGCTACCATAAAGGTTACGTAGGTAGTAGATAGGGGCAGTTTCAGTGAAGTACCCAGTGCAATGAGCAGACCGGCCAGTACCAGATTGACCGAAGCACGTACCAAGTCGAAGGCGGCACCGTCGGCTATAATGGCTTCATCCTTACGGAAACGGCTGTCTATCCATTGTTTGGTGCTTTCGGGTACAATTTTGGAAATCCCGTTAGCCAGTGTCAGGCTGAAGCGTACCAAGGTACGGGCAATAGGTGTACTTCCGAAGTTTTCTTCACCTTCGTCCTGGCGGGACAGGTCGACGGATGTTTTGATGACGTTGTGTGCTTTTTTAGAAGTTGCTAAGGCGTATACCATGACTGCACCCGAACCAAAAAGGAAATACCACGGCGTTTTGGCCGGTCCTAGGAGGGATGTCATCAGGTAACCGTCTGCTCCGGCTGCCTGTCCGTTGGCTGTATAGTCCATGAAGGAAGAATATCCTGCCAAAGGTACACCGATAAAGTTTACAAGGTCGTTTCCTGCAAAGGCCAGAGCGAGAGCAAAGGTACCCAGCAATACGATTACTTTGAAAACATTGACTTTACAGATATGGAGTATCTGCATTAGGATGGTGAAGAACACGAAAAATGCGCCTACCAGCATCAGGGTGTTGTCATGGATCCAGGTTTTGTATTCTGCAGTCATGAAGGAGCTGTCCTTCAGACCCTTTATCAGCATGAAATAGATGATACTGGTGGCAGCGATACCTCCGAAGATACCGATGCTGTATTTCATTCTCTTTTGGTAGTTGAATGAGAATACGATACGCGCCAACCATTGTACCAGCATACCGAAGAAGAATGCAATGGCTACAGAGACGAAGATAGCCATGATGACGGAAAGGGCTTTATCTGTATTGATCAGATCGCCTAATCCCAAAGTTCCTTCGCTGCTGTAAACCTTGATAAGTGATAATGCAAAAGTACCTCCCAGCAGCTCGAATACCATTGAAACGGTAGTCGAGGTTGGCATACCCATCGTGTTGAATACGTCTAATAGGACGACGTCCGTCAACATGACGGCCAGTAGAATACACATGATCTCCGCGAAGTAGAAGTGTTGCGGTTGATAGATGCCGTGTCGGGCTATGTCCATCATACCGTTGCTGAGTGCCGCACCGATGAAGACTCCTACGCCTGCAATGAAGATGATAGTCTTGAAAGATGCCGCCTTGGCTCCGATAGCAGAGTTCAAGAAGTTGACGGCATCGTTGCTTACGCCCACCACAAGATCGAAAATTGCGAGGACGAACAGGAAGAGAACGATTCCTAAATAGATAGTTTCCATATAAAAATGTAATGTATTTTATTTCTGTTTGCAAAGAACGTATGTTTGTGTTACAGGCAATTGTCATACATATTACAATCATGTTACAAAACTGCGGCAGAAGAAGTTTATATACGCAAAGTTCTAACGGACTTCTACATGGGAATTTTCTTTGTGGTGGTGCAAAAAATAGGCAAAAGATGTTCGCTTGTAAAATAAATCTCTTTAACTTTAGCGCTCAAGTATGATGGTCGAATGCTGCAGAGCGTTTTTCTGCCATATTTGTGTAAGCAGACTGATACTTGTTTAACTTATATCGAAATTACGTTAATTTTAAATGGTAAGAACTATGAAGCGGACAAAACTGTTACAGATTCTGTTTGTCTGGTGTTTAGGGCTGTGTATGTTTTCCTGTCAGTCGCCTCAGACAATGTTGACTTCTCCTGATGGACAACTTTCCTTGGAATTTACGTTGGATGAAGAAGGTACTCCTATTTACTGTTTAAAGCGGGCTGGTAAAGATGTTTTGTTGCCTTCCCGTTTGGGACTGGCTCTGAAGGATGCTCCCAGTTTGGTTTCGGGTTTTGCTTTCTATGAAAAATATGGCGTACACTAGGTAAAGACTGGTTATGTAGGTGATTTGCTCGATGGTAAGGAACGTCATAGTAGCCAGTTCGGGGTGCTCCACTATCGTAAGGTAATCGAGGCTGCCGCCCGTCATCACATTTGCATTGATAACCATGAACCGGTAATACCTACTGGATTGCAGCGTACCTATCCTAACCTGATGACTCAGGAAGGAGTACGTGGACAAGAGTGGGATGCTTCGGAAGCCGATTATGAAACGAATCCCACGGCCATTGAAATAGAAGAGCGTGAAGTGACAAATGCGGACACACTCTCTATCTGGCAGGCACGTAGCGGCGGAACGGCCATTCAACTCTGTCCGTTGGAGGAATAGAGGCTGGAAAATTCTTCAGGCACGGATTACACGGAATACACAGTAGGAGAAATCGGCAAACCTGTGAAAATCCGCGTAATCCGTGCCTGAAATCGTAATAAGTTGATACGCTTTTATTTGGCGATCCGTTCCTCTTTCTGTTTCAGATACTCATAGAAGGTGTATTGCGAACGGATTTTCTCTTTTTGTGGATGCGTGGATTTCCAGCAGTTGTGTTGTTGGGCGTCTACGAAGCAGGCTTTGCGTTTGTCTGCCAGCTGTATTTCCAGCATGTCTGTCAGCTCCTGCCGAAGAGCAGGGTCGAGGACTGGAACCACTGCTTCAATCCGTCGGTAAAGGTTACGGCGCATCCAGTCGGGCGAACCGAGGAAGAGCTGTGGCTTTCCGCCGTTACCGAAGTACCAGACGCGTGCATGTTCCAGAAACGTATCTACAATGCGCGTCACGTGGATGTGCCGGCTGTATGCTTGTCCGGGAATGAGGCAGCAGATGCCTCTCACGATGAGGTCTATCTCTACGCCGGCTTCCGATGCTTCGTACAGGCGGCTTATCATCACTGGATCCTGTAGTGCATTCATCTTCAGGATAATACGTCCTCCCTTTCCGGCTTTGGCTAAGGTTATTTCCTGGTCAATCAGTCGGTTCAGTTCGGGGATGAGGTTGAAGCGTGCCACGAGCAGACGATGGAAGACAGGGGCTTTCCGCTTGCCTTGCAGGGTACGGAAAAGATTGTACAAGTCGTTCACGATGACCGCATTGCAGGTGAATAGCCCGCAATCAGCATAGAGTGTGGCGGTCTTTTCGTTGAAGTTTCCGGTACTGATATAGGCGTAGCTGGTGAGTTTATGGCCTGCCGGATCTTTGCGTAGTATGAGTGCCACTTTGGCATGCACCTTCAGTTTAGGTATGCTGTAGATGATGCGGATACCCGCCTTTTCCATCATGGCTGCCGTGGCCAGATTGTTCTCTTCATCAAAACGGGCTTTCAGTTCTACGAAAACAGTGACTTTCTTTCCGTTTTGTGCCGCTGCAATCAGGGTATTGATGACGGCCGAATTTTCGGCTACACGGTATTGTGTCACCATAATCTCCTTTACCGTCGGTTCATGGACAGCTTCGTAGAGGAAGTGGATGAAGTGTTCGAACGAATGGTAGGGGTAGTGCAGCAATAAGTCCCGTTGCTCAACGTAGTCGAATACCGATTCCCGTTCGTTCAGGCAATTCAGTTTCATGGGTTGCGGCTTCTGGATAGGCTTCAGATTCGGGTTCGGGTTGGGCAAGTGGCGGAGGTCCTCCAGGTTGAGGTGTTTGTCGCCCGGCACCAGTTCGTTACGGTCTATCCGGTAAGCGTCTACCAGAAATTCCAGGAAATCGGCTGGCATGGCACGGTCGTAGACGAAGCGACACACAGCGCCAGTCTTTCGTTTTTTGACTTTCGTTTTCAGTTGTTCGATGATTTCGTTGCTGCTGGTGGCATCGTCTATCAGGATATCCGCGTCGCGCGAAATCTTGATGCAATAGCTGCTGTCCACCCGATAGCCTGGGAAGATAGTCGTCAGATTGGCTTTGATGATGTCTTCGATGAACATCAGGTAGTAGTCTTTACCCTTTTTCGGCAGTTCGATGAAGCGGGGTACCTTGCTGTAGGGCAGCTTCATTACGAAGTACTCCGGCTTTGCATCCGGCATATCCTTTTGGTAGAGGCGTACTGCCAGGTAGAGGCGGTTGTCGCGCAGGAAGGAGATAATCCGGTCTTTGGTCACCGGTACGGGAGCCAGATAAGGGAAAATCTCTTCGCGGAAGAAGCGGCTGACAAACTCCTGATGAAAATCTTCTACCTGTCGGCTTTGGTAGAAGATGATGTGATGCTTGCGCAGGGCAGGCAGTATTTTGGTCTCGTAGATGCGGATACGGTCTTCCAGTTGTCGGTTCACTTCCCGGTTGATTTCATCCACCAATTCGATGGCAGATTGTACACTTTCGTCGTCTTCAGGTGTTTTGCCGGTAGCAATGGCCTTGTGGTCGGCTACACGTATCTTGTAGAATTCTTCAAGGTTCGACGAATAGATGGAGATAAAGTTAATGCGTTCGTACAGCGGCAGTGAGTCGTCGTCCGCCTCGAGCAGGACGCGGTAGTTGAAGGACAGCCAGCTGATGTCTCGTTTGAAGAATTGGTATTCCATAATTTGTAGATTTAGGGCGCGGAAGAAACGTCGGTACGGTGTCGAATAACGTTTTCTTCTTTTGCGAATGTATCACAAATGTACTTACTTTGCAGACAAAAACAAATGAAAAGATGATAAAAATAGGTTTGTTATCCGATACACACGGCTATTGGGACGAGAAATACCTGCAATATTTCGAACCGTGCGATGAAATCTGGCATGCAGGCGACATTGGTTCACTCGAAGTGGCCGAACGTTTGGCTGCTTTCCGTCCCTTTCGGGCGGTGTATGGCAATATTGACGGTCAGGATATCCGTCGGCTCTATCCGCAGACTCTCCGTTTTCGGATAGAAGGAGCCGAAGTGCTGATGAAGCACATTGGCGGTTATCCTGGCAAGTACGATCCTTCGATTGCTGGTAGCATCCTGACGCGTCCGCCCAAACTGTTTGTCAGCGGGCATTCGCATATCTTGAAGGTGAAGTATGACAAAACACTCGACCTGCTCCACATCAATCCCGGTGCGGCAGGCAAGTATGGCTTCCACAAAGTACGTACGTTGGTGCGCTTTGTTGTCGAGAATGGTGTTTTCAAGGATTTGGAAGTTGTGGAACTGGCCGGATAGAAAGATATGGGCATAAAAAAAGGGCTCCGCTGAGCCCAACCTTTGTTAACCTTAAATCTAATACTATGAAAAACACATTGCAAATGTATGGGTTTTCTGGAAATCTACAAATAATGCAAGAAAAAAGACGTGTTTTATAACATGCTTTATCATTTTTGCGGACTTCATTAACAATTTGATGAGGGAAAATTAGGCTGAATAGTCAGGAGGCCAGTGCCGCGCAGAGCAGCAGTCCCATGAACAGCATGTTGCGTGAAGTTTCGCCCAATATGCGGTTCAGTCCTTTGCCTTCCTTAATCTCTATCATCTTACGCCACGTCAGGGTATGCAGGTAGAGGTAGACGCACGGTGCCCAGATAAATTCCAGCCACGTGAGCCGTCCGGTGAAGACCAGGCCGGCACAGATGGCGACGGCTGCCAGTCCCAGTCCCAGATACATGCCTGCTCCGAACCGTTCTCCGTACCTCACGACCAATGTCTGTTTCCCGCTGATCCGGTCTTGTTCGCGGTCGCGGTAGTTGTTCACCATCAGCAATGTGTCGATGACCAGTCCCGATACGAGCGACAGCAGGCATACGTCCCAGTTCACCTGCCCTGCCTGTACGTAGTAGGTTCCGCCTACGGGCACGAAGCCGAAGAACACCAGTACCAGCACGTCGCCCCAGCCTTTGTAGGAGAGCACCGTGGTGTAGAGAAACGCAAACAGCAGGCACAGTACGCCCAGCAGTACCAGTTCCCATCCGCCGTGCGGCAGGTTTCCCCAGGCAAAGTACAATACGCCGAGTCCGCATGCGCAGGCCAGTGCCAGCACGATACCGATGCCAATTGTCATGGCATGCGGTGTAATCCATCCCTCAGCACAAGCCCGTTGGGGACCAAGGCGGTCACTTCGGTCGCTGCCTTTCCGAAAGTCGAACAGGTCGTTGATAAAGTTGGCTGCCACCTGCATCAGGCAGGCGAACAGCAGGCATAGCACCGCTTCCTCTGTCTGGAATTGCCGGTCGGCAAAGGCCAGTGCACTGCCCAATATCACGGGGATGAGGGCGGCCGTCAGCGTCTTGGGGCGTGCGGCCAGAAGCCAGGCTTTGGGGGAGTTGGGGCGCATAAGGGTTGTTATGGATTGACGATCGTTTTGAGTTGGGTGAATAGTGTTGGTTTATTGAGAACGGGTTACTGATAGGGATTGATTTTCTCCGTCAGAGTTATTTCCTCTAACAAAGTTCCGTCTGCTGTAACGTTAAGCGTGACAGTGGCGTTTGTACCTTCGCCCTTTACTTTCACCGAAAGCTTATAGCTTTTGGAAGGTTCCAAAGTCAATGTTCCGGTATAAGGCTTCTCAAAAGAAGGTAAAGTAACCGTGTATGCCAGTTCTCGTTTAGATTCACTTACATTAAAATAGGCAGTTTTAAAGGTATAGTTGCTTTTGTCGAACGTAAAGGTGCGGCTGGTCGCGTCGGTCGCGTGAAGCTCGATAGAATAGCTTGTGTACATGCTTGTTATGTAATCGCTAAAGTCTACACTGACCAACGAGTTTGCCAGGCCGCAGCTGACCGTTACGGTCTTTGATTCGTTGGCGGCGACGGCGAATGACTCTTTTCCTGTTGCACGGGCTTGGCCCCAACCTTGGTTCGCGCTTTCCGCTTCGGCTTCGGTGCAGCTTTCCGCTGTCAGTACATAATCTGGACTGACGGAACAGGCCATGACGCTTCCCGCTATGTCCTTATATTTCCGATTGGAAAAAATCGATTCATTACCACGGCTGAGGCTAACGTTAAATTCATTTACATCAAATTTGAGCGTTGCTTTGGTCGTGATCTCCACCTCGGTCGTATCCACCACGGAGAAACGGATCTCGCCTGTCTCTTTGGGAACTAACAGATTCTCCTCGTTCGTACAGGCGGCGAACGATAACAGTCCCATCAGGGAGAGAATGTATAGGATTTGTTTATGCATAGCTTTTATTCCATTATCTGTATAAAACTTCCAGAGATTTAAATATTAGCCAATTATCAGCCCAATTTGTATTTGCATTACTATTATGAGATATACAAACTCTATAATTATTTCTCATAGTTGTATTGTCTGATATTACTGTGAATTTGTCATCATCTGGTACACCTCCACCAGCAACGAAAAACCTATCAATAGATGTTGTTTTATCTTTGATACTATTATCTGTTTTCTCGCCCACGCCAGTGTAGACATCTATTGAATTATTAGCAGATCCCCATGTAAAATAAGCTACCTTAGTTGAATAACTAACATCAACTATAGTTGGAACTTGAAAGGCTGGGGAAAAAACATAAGAATTATATTTTATACTTGTACTAAAAGTTCCACTATACTGAAAGAGAAGATATCCATACTCTTTCCAATATTCTCCAGAACCAACACAGATCCACGGATTTACAGTATCATCAAATGGAGAGTGATTTGTATAATCTCCCTTATATGGTATTCCCGTAACCTCACAATCAACGGATGAAGTTGCGTTATTTCCATCAAACAAGGCAAAAGCGGTTAACTTGCGTGTGCCCCATTGAAGGTTTTGAAATACCGGTGATTCCTCTGTCGAGCTTTCACCGCTATCTAAAGAATAGGTGACGCTTAATAGATTTGAATATTTCTCGTTGCTTAAAATATCTGTAGATATAGTCGTTGTTGTGGCGATATCAAAGATGCCGGATCCATCTGTTTCATTTGCGGCAGCTGCTCCTTGTGTTGTATAAACCGAGTAACTGGTTTGAGCGGAAACTTCTGCTTCAAAAGTTGGCAGAGGCATCGTGATTGTTTTTGCCTCAGCTTCTGTTGCTTCCTCACTTACTTCATTCCCGTCAATGGTATAACTATATTTTAAAGTATAATTCCCTTGTGGTAGATAAGGCCATTCGTTTTCTATTGCCATTTCTTCCGTATTGCTGAAATCCGTAGTGGTATAACTACGTACGACTTCACCCGTAGCATTAACTAATGTTGCTTTCCAATTTGAAATCAAAGAGAGAGGAACATTCGATAAATCGCCGAAAGAGAGTGAAACTTTCGTTCCGTTTAAATAGCCTGATTGATCGGTCGTGTGTTCAGCTACAGCATTTAATCCGAATGAGAACACTGGTATATCCGGATCACACTGGATCACATATTTCGTCTGTGCTGCAGCCGAGGAGATAACCGTCCACTCATGAGAGGTCTCTTTCTCCAACAGGTTTGTCCCTTCGAACACGGCGTTCACCGGTTGTTCTGCTTTTGCAAACAGATAACCGTCCGACTTGTCTTTATCCGCCAATGTCATGGACACATCTCCTGACTTGACCGTCAGCGTCCAGGCGGAATAATGGTTTTGCAAGCTCTCACTTACAGCGGGGACAAGCATCGCATTCGCCAAAACAGCGTTGATGGTTGTCTCAGCTGACTTTCCGGGATAAATCTCAACTGTAGATGTACCGGAAAAGTAAGGCGTTGTCTGTACCGTCTCGTTCTCGCCGTAATAAGCTGTAACCGTATAACCTCCTGCCTTTAATTCGACTCCTCCTGTCAGTTCGCTGTATTTCTTGGGGAAGCCCTCGGCGGAAATGCTGCCTTGTTTAATATCGATCATGAAATCCGCGGTTGTCGGTATAAGATCATCGGGGAGCGAACCTGCATCGGCCTTAGTGGTCGAGGTAAGCTCCACATCCACCTTTCCTAACGTCAGGTGCAAATAGCCCATGCCCTCTCCGTATTCTTGATAAAAAGTATCATCGGAGCAGCTTGCCATGACCCAGCAGAGGGTGGCCAATGCCAGGATTTGTCGTAGTATCTTTTTCATATATTTCTGTCTTATCATTCATAAACCAGTTCCATTTCGTCCAGCCAGAGCTTGCTGCCCACACCGCCGATGTAGTAATCGCCGTATTTGCTTGAGGAAGCTACGACGATGATATACTTCGGAGTGCGGTTTGTCGCGCGGTATTCCAGAGGAATTTCCAGCTGCTTGTAAGTAGTGACTGTTTCGCTGGAAGCATATTCACCGTATGCGATGATACCTTCGTCTTCGGGGTCGAACAATTGGCGGTTCTTCGGATCATTGCGTATTTCATAGGGTTCCGACCTGTCAGATAAGGCGATGTAAATATGGAACATGTCAGGTTGTCCTTTCAGGGAGGCCAGATCGCCCACGTTGTCGCCTATCATGTCGATAGTGGCCGAGGTGTATTTGTAGTTCAGTCGCAGGGAAGTCGGAAAGGCACTGAACGGACGTCCGAAGTGTAGCAGACCGTTCAGACCGTCCAGGGCGAAGTCTCCTGTGAAGATATTACCTGCTCCTAGCTTGATGATGGCGTTTTTGGTTTCCAACAGGGCTGCCTGTCCCTTCACGCTTTCGTCTGTCGGAGTGGTCAGGTTGCCGATGAAGGCAGCTGCTCCGGGATTCCCTGTACCCCAAAAAGCATCATTGCCTGCTGCCCAGGGATTCCACTGCTTGCCGTCCTGCGACCATTCCTCCATTGCACCGTTCTCCAGCGGGGTAGCCGCTGCGGTGGTGAACGTCTGTTCGCTGCCAGCCGAGCCGTCTACACTGATACGGTATTTATAGGTAGTCGAGGCACTCAGTCCTGTCAGTGTGGCGCTGAAGGTGTTTCCCGATGTGCTGACATTAGCCGGGGGAACAGTGCTCCACGATGTCTCACTCTCTTTACGATATTCCACCGTTGGGGTTTTACCGCTTTGCACATTGCCTGTTACCGTGGCGCGGGTGGTCATTGCGAAGGCTTTAGTCGAACCGCTACCGCTTTCGTTGCTGTCCGGGTAGACATAGACAGTCCATTCATAAGAATATTCTTCCCACGAGCAGCTGACGTTGAAGGTCGAAGGCTTTGAATAGTCTTTCTGAAGGGTTGGGTCAGGTGTCACACGTCCATATTCGCCGCCCAGATTCAGCTTCTTCACGGTCAGATTGGTGAGGTCTGTGGTCGGATCTACGTAGATGATGACGGTACGCGTATCGGCATCGATGACATAGCTTCTCATGTTCTCCACGTCAATATCCCGTTGGATGATTTGGTTTACCGTTACCTTCCACTGATAGTCTTGGTACGTACGCAGGGTGAAGGTGACCGGTTGCGAGAAGTTCACACGCGTGTTGGATGACAACGGGATGCTATCCAGCGAAGCAAATCCGGACGTGGGGAATTTCGAGTAGTCTTCACATACATTGGGATCATCCACCACAAGTTCTGCTCCTGTAGTCGTTTTCAGGCTGAGGATTTGCAGGCGGGAGAGGTCCACACTGTCGTTTACGTAGAGGGTTACCGTGCGTGCCGACTTGTTGATGGTAGCGGCAGTAAAGGTGTTCTGATCCGCTCCCCGTTGGCCTTCTACGGTCATCGATTCGATGGAGGCCTCTATGATGGGGTAGGGAATGTCGTTTTCGATAGCGCAGGATGTGAGGATGCCGGCCGTCAGTGCCAGCATGCCAAGTATGCGGGTCAGGTATTGTTGAATCATTCGTTTCATATCGTCAGAGGTAGAAAGTCATTCCGAGATTGATGGAGAAAAGGTTTATCTTGAAGTTACCGGAAGAGACGCGGCGTTTGCCCGTTTCCACCTGGTTGGTCTTCTGGTCGGTCCACTTGAAGTCGAAACCCATCACGCCGACCGATACTTCGGCAGCTGCCCAGTTGGTGATGAAGGCCGTCAGTCCCGGCGCAAAGCCGATCTGGAAGTTCTGCACCGTCTGATAAGTTCCGTCATACTCGGTGCCCGAACCGGTAGAGTTCTTTCCTTCACCGTAGCCGTAAGTGAGGCGCATCTCGTTGAAGAGACCGAATACCTTGCTGCGACCCACGGGAATGTAGGAACGGAAGAAACCGGACACTTCGTACTTGTGCTCCAGATAGTAAAGGTCGTTGAAGGAGAGGGTCAGGTCTCCCAAATCGATATCCAGGTTACCCAAGTCGAGATAGTCGCGGTTATAAGCAAAACGGATACCTGCAGCCATGTTGTTACGGAAGAAGTAGCCTACGTAGGGGCTGACGCTGAAGTCGTAGCCGTTTCCTTCGACGTCCTTGATGACAAGGAAGTTCAGGTTGTCCTGATCGTGCTCGGAGTAGGAGACAGTTCCTCCTGCCATCCATGTACCTTTGGGGATGAATACGCGTGTCTGTACGTCGCGGTCGATGCGTTCGATGGCCCGTTTTCCTCGCTGGGACCATGCGTTGGCGGTCGTCACGACCGCCAGCAACATTAGCAGAATTGTTTTTTTCTTCATTTATTCTTCTATAAGAATTACTTCTATAATATTTGAGTCTGATTATTTCCCACTGAAGGGGTTAGAAACCATTTCCTGTTACGGAATGGGCTTCTAACCCCTTGAGGGAGTTGGAAAAGATAGGAATTATTTCATTACTCCCATATTGTCGGCTCGCCGTCGTAAATCAATTCAAAGTCATCGAGATACATGGTACTGCCTTTACCGCCAGTGAAATAATCACCGTATTTACTGGAACTACAAACAATAATGATATACGATGGTTCTTCTGTCAGACTCTTATATTTTAATGGAATATTAAATTCCTTCCATTGACCATTTGTGCTGACACATTCGGTTGCTGGTAATTCACCATAAGCTATAATATTGTTATCTCCAGCAAAATCAATGAAGGTTGATGTATCTGTATTATCTACTGTATAAGCTTTCTTTGATAAAGCGATATAGATAGAACAAATATCCATATCCCCTTTTTGTACGGTTCCAGCAGGAGGGTTGTTATAATTATCAATAGCCACTGGCGCATATTGGAAGTATCCTTTAAAGACTATCGGTCTTGATGTAAACGGTTTCCCAAAATCAATCTTAGCACCTTTGGGTATGAGCCCCCCCGTAAGGCTATTGAATTTACCATAATAAAGACTAGCAGCTGCAAGTTTTATAACAGCATATTCTGTAGTTAGTTTGGCAGAAGAATTACCTCCATGTTTAATATCCGTTGATTGAGAAGTTGGATTATACCCATATTCTCCTGACCCCGGGTTACTAGTATCCCAACAATACGTACCGTTTGTAATATCTTCTTGGGTAGCAGCATACCAAACGTCCCCAGATTCATACCAATCTTCAAAACCGCTATTTTTCAATTGTAAAGCACTTTCTGTTGTAAACTCCACAATATTACTTGTGATACCTTCTTCACTACCGGTGTTGTAGTAGAGGCGGTATTGATAGGCTGTGGTGGGTGTCAGACCAGTAAGTTTTGTAGAGAACTTTTTATCTTTTTCTTCTACGTTAATATTAGTTGTAACTTTAGTCCATTCAGCGGCATCGGCTGTTTTGTATTGGAATTCTAGTTTACTTTGGTCGAAGACATCCGCAAATGAGGGAACTTCTGCCGTCAGGTAGGCGAAGGTACTCCAGACATTAGCTGAGGCAACAAGGGTACTGGTAGCAGTCACAGGTACACCGATGGTATAGGTATACGTTTTCGTGGCGTCGTCTACGGTAACGCCGATGTTCGACGAACCGCTGGATGCGATGCGATAACGCAGGATGACGTTCTCTTGGGCTTTGATATCGGTGATGGTATCTTTCTTGCTGTGCAATTCACCTTTGTAGTTGGACACAATTAGGTTGGATATCAAGTCTGTTACAGGAAAATAAGCCTTACCTGTTTCGCTGGCCTGGCGCATCTCGAAAGTCACTTTGTTGTCACTGTTGCTTTTGTCCGACACGCCGACCACAGCGCTCTGGAAAGCGGCTCTGAAATCGTCGCTGAACTCCACGGTCACCAATACATTAGCCAGCTTGCAGACAATCTCTTTGCTGATATTGGTATTCATTTTGATGTCTACGGTTTCTTTGGCGGCGTAGTAGGGTTTGTCCCATCCTGCCGTCTTCCCGTCAAATCCGGCGGAAGAAGCTTCAATGGTGTAGGTGCCTACGGGCAACTCAATGGCTTCAGTCCAAGTAGTGCAGTCATCCGTCTCTTTTACTGTTTTGCCTGCGGAGTTTATAATCTTGACGGCAATCTGTTTGGGGTTGTATGTGTCTTCTACCCTGGTTTGGGTAGTTTTATCTGTTTCTACTTCTAACATTAGGTAGCCGACAGCATCCTGCTTCAAATCTTCATTTTGGCAAGCTCCCAAAATAGCTAAAATAAGACAAATAGTCAAAAAATGAGATATTTCTTTCATCTGTATCTAACTTGCTTAAATATTAATGGTTAATACAGCAGATTCGCTATTTCCCTTTGAATCGATGACTTTTAGTGTAAAATCATGTTTCCCTTCATAATTACTCAACATTTGAAACAACGAAACTGTCATTGAAAAACTATATTCTGAAGAACCTTGCTCAGGTAATGGAAATAAATCCGATAACTCTTTAGCTTCATCACTTGCCAAATCCATACCATCACCGTTGGTTAATCCCATCAAACCAGCAGCATTCGTAAAATAATCGTTAGATGATTCAACTTTTACATATACATTTTGAATTCCGTTTGGAACATCCATGGTTACTTTAACGTCTGTGGGATACTTATCTCCTTCGATTGTAACTCCATTAGTCAGATAGCCTGTTCCATTATCAGAGATTGTAATAGGATTTGTTTCTCCACCTCCTTCTCCTTCTCCGTCACCACCATCTTCCCCTGTTCCGGGCTCTTCCGTATCACCACCATCCGTACCCGGATCAACTGGAATCTCTACGTTTTCGTTCTTTTCGGAATTGAACATGGTGATGGTTATCTGGATGCCTTCTTCCAGAATACCCGGCGTAGAACCTTCTACTTTTACAGGGCTGAATTCGATTTTCAGTTCGTCGCCTCCTACGAAAGAGGTGTCGTCGCCTTCTTCATATTCCGGTAAGTTGGATTTCTTGGCTGTGCCTGAAATAGTAACATCTTCACCTCCGTTCGTTTTGGCTGTTCCATTGATGTAGATGGTTTCCACGCTTTCGTCCATTTTCCAATAGACAGGAGCAGGAGTTTCACCGTCTGCGGCTTTTGTATAGGTTTTGATGTGTCCGTTTTTGTCTGTCACGTTAATGGTCCAGTCTTGGTACGTAGCCAGGAACTCTTCGGTGAGGCTGATCGATATTTTGACATTCTGCATCGTACAAACCACTGAGGTTTCGGCTGTCTGGCCTTTCACAATCTTTACGTTTTCTAACTTTCCGCCATAGAACGGTTCGCTCATTTCGCTTTTGAATTCTCCCGGTGAACAGGCTTCGATGGTGTATGTACCTACGGGAAGCGTAACATCACCGGCTTGTTTCAGTTCGGCATAGCTATTGAATTTCTTGGTATATTCTACGTCTGTTCCGGTAATGGTTACGGGGAACTGGTCTACCTGGTCGGTGGTTCCCTTGGTTGTCTTACCAGTTTCTACGTATAAGTTCAGGGTTCCGGTGTCGCCCGTCATCGGGTCTTTTCCCAGAATTTCATTTTTCATTTCGCATGACGCCAATCCGGCCAGCATGGCCACGGCCAACGCCCATTTATTGATTGCTTTCATCTTCTTGATTGCTTATTTAGGATGTTCTGTGATAAGTTTGTTTATACCCAGTCGGAGGGGACTTCGATGTCCACCGGATGCTCATTGACGGTGTCGTCTATTGTGATGGTGAGGCTCAGGTTGCCCGAACCGACTGTCGGCGTGAGGGTCATCTTCATGGCGTCTGCGGGACTTAACGTGTATGTCTTTTCAATGGATGTTTCGGCACCGACACCACTCTTTGGTGTCAGTTTGATCGTCATTGCGACAGACTCGCTCTGTTTTACTTTGAAATAGACGGGGCCTGTTGTCTCTTTTTCCCAAATATAAGTGGAACCGCTTTGTGCGGCTGTTTTGATTCTTACTTCGTAATCAGAGAAGTATTCGTCCATCTTTTCGTCGAATATTATATTTATACGGGCAGAATTGGGCTTGCAGGCTACTTCTACATTCACCGAATCGTTTTTCACGGTGAACGATTTGTATCCTAAAACGCAAAGGTCGTCTGTGTAAACAGCCTTTGTGCTGTCACCGCAAATGGCAGACATGGTGTAAGTGCCGTTTGCCAGTTCTGTGAATTCAGGAATCTCGTTGTATTTCCATTGTTGCACGGGAACGCTTTCTCCGCTTTTTGTGATGGTTACCGTATAATTTTCTTTTTTACTGTAGTAGGACTCATCCACCGCCTTGGTCTGGAACCCGGTATTCGTGTTCAGTGCCAGTTTTACATATCCTTTTCCTTCAGGAATTTGCTGGAGGTCGTCATCCGAGGTACAGGCCGTCAGCAGCCATCCTCCGAGGATGCATGACAGGAGGCCTCCCAATAATTTTTTCATTGCATTCATGTTTTTATATACTAACTTTGTTTTATGTATCATTGAACATCAAGGAGGTAGGGGATTTGAAGAGGAATAGCATTCGCCCCCGAAACCTCACAATTTTTCGGGTGCAAAGTAACAGATAATCTGTGAGGCTCACAAGGTCATTTTTAAGGAAGAAAGGTTCTTTTTTTAAGAATTATGGAACAAAAAAAAGGTATAAACGACTTTTAGTGTTGCTTTTTTAAGATTGTACTTGGAAAGTGGCGACTGCCAAGTCCATAGTTACGTCCTTCAAGTTCATAGTTACGCTCGCCAAGTCCATAGTTATGTCCGTTAAATGGATGTTTGTTTCCGTCATGTTGAACACGGTTTGTGTGTTGCTCGTAATGGCTTGCCGGTAGAGCGTGATATTGGAATTAACCGATGATGCTGAGTATGCTTTCAATCCTTCACACGGCATACAATCGGCTGTAGATGTTGAACTTCCGGTGAAACCGGAAATTTCACCCTCGTGAAAGATATTTTCTTTCACGAGGATTTGATTTCACAATAAGATGCTGCTTCTTAGGATTTTACGGTGAAACTTCACCGGGAAGATGCTCAGATTTCCGGCATCAGCACGACACCTTGTTTCTTCTTGCCGTCCATTTTGACGGTCATGGGCCGTTCGAAGCGGACGTGACGCAGGAATTCTGTTTCGTGCAGGGCGGGCTGGGCGTTGAGGAAGTCCTGGTTGTAGATTCCGTCGTTCATGTAGGCATTGATGGTGAAATAGCCCACGCCGAACGATGTCAGGTTCTGGAAGAAGTGTGTACCTTGGCTGGGATCTACGCGATAGTTGGTCAGGCCGGCTTCCACGATGACGCGGGCTGCACTGATGTGGGGCCACTTCACGGGGATGCCCAGCCACGTGTCGCTGCTTCCCCAGCGGCCGGGACCTACCAGTACGTAGTTGCGTCCCTCGTCGAGGAACTGCTGGTTGAGTTTCTCGATTTCCCAAGCTATCTTCTGATTGTTCGAGGCACTGTAGTGGTCGGTTTTCACATAGACGATGTCATAGAGGTCGTTCATGATGCCGTGGCCCAGCGAGTTGTTGGAGCGGAGCAGCAGACGGTCGTCGGGGATGGCGGTGAGGTCTTCGTCGAGCACGGCGTTGTTGTCCACGATGGGACGTATCTGAAGCAGGTAGAAGGTGCCAGTCTTGTCTTTTTCGCGGCTCAGTGTGGCGGCAAACTCGATTTCCACGGGGCGGCGCATCTCTTCCTGGCCATATTTCAGGGCCAGTTGCAGGAGGCGCGGCAGGGGGAAGACGTCGTGCTGCAGGATGTTGGCAAAAGTGATGACCTTGCGTCCGCCCGGATACAGACCGTCGCGGATAATCTGATCGTAGGGGTCGTAGGTCGAGGCGATGTAGTTGAGTGCACCGTCTTTCTCGGCTTCCTTGACGTGAAGCTTCAGCAGGTTGAACCCGTCGTCGATAGAGAAGTCGTGCCCACAGTTGCTCAGGTCGAGGGCATAGAAGCGGGTCTGTGTCTCGCGAAGAGCTATCTCCATTTCGCTGGTCTGCAATACCTTGGTGGGGTGATAAGGCGAGAAACGGAGCGTCAGGCCGCCGTCCACGATATACTTACCCAATCCGAGTGCCAGATTGACGATACCTTCTTCGGCCTTCTCGTCCCCCAGGGGATAGTAGTTGAGCGAACGGGCCACGCCCGACATGCTGGGATAGAAGCGGGGACCGTATTGGTTGCCGACTACTTCCTGGAGTATGACGGCCATCTTCTCCTGGTCGATGACGTTGCTCGTGGCCTGCATGTAGGCTTTGGAGTCTCGGAAGTAGACGGAGGCGTAAACACCCTTGATCGCGTCGCTCAGCATGCGGAGCATCTCGTACTTGTCGTCCAGGTAGGGAATCATGTACGTATTGTAAATGCCGGCAAAGGGCTGGTAGTGCGAGTCTTCGAGCAGCGACGACGAACGGATGGCGATGGGCGACTTCACTACATCGAAGAAGGTGAAGAAGTCCTCGACCAGGCGGTCGGGCAGCTTGGCTTTGAGGAAATAGCGCAGGATGGTGTTGTCGTCCGCATCCGACAGGGCTACCTGGTAGAGGTTATTGGTCTCCATGAACTCGTCGAACACGTCGGTACAGAGCACGACGGTCTTGGGAATGGCTACACGGGCGTTGTCGAACTCTTCGAACTCGGGATGGCGCTTTACCAGATTGTCGATGAAAGCCAGGCCGCGGCCCTTGCCTCCCAGCGAGCCTTCACCGATACGGGCAAAGTTGGAGTAGCGGTCGAAGCGGTCGCGCTTGAAGACAGCCACCACGCCTTGGTTCTTCATCTTGCGGTACTTGACGATGGCTTCGAAGATGATCTGGCGGTGGGCATCCACGTCCTGCAAGGTATTCCAGGTGATGGGTTTCAGGAATTCGGCAATAGGGAACATGGCACGCGAGTAAAGCCAGCGGCTGATGTGATTGCGGCTGATGTGATAGAAGAATGATTCTGAGGGCACGGCGAACAGGATGTTTTGCAGTTCCTTCAGGTTCTTTACACGGGCGATCTCTTCCATGGTATCGGGGTTACGGAAGATGAAGTCGCCGAAGCCGAAGTTGTCGGATACGATGCGCCGCAGGTCGACGTCCATTTTCTTGGAATTCTTGTCGATGAAGGCGGCACCGTACTTGGAGGCGTAGGTCATGTTTTCCGTTTCGGACGACTGGATGATGAGTGGCACAAACGGGTCTTGCTCGCGTATGGCGGCGCAGAGGCGTATGCCGGCCATACCGTCTTTTTCGCCACGTTCGGTACGCGGAAAGCGGACGTCAGTCACCACGCCGAGAATGTTATTCTTATATTTATTATAGATGGAGATAGCTTCTTCGTAATTTCGGGCCAGTACGATTTTGGGACGTCCACGCATACGCAGGGTACGTTGGTGGGCGTTCAGTGCTTCGGTACTGAACTCCTGGCTTTGCTTCAGCACAAACTTGTAAAGGTTGGGCAGCAGGGAGGAATAGAACCGGATGCTGTCTTCTACCAATAGGATGGCTTGTACGCCTACCTCCTTGACGTCATGGTCTAGGTTCATCTTGTCTTCGATCAGCTTGATGATGGACACGAGCAGGTCGGTATTGCCCAGCCAGCAGAATACATATTCGAAAGCACTGAGGTCTTCGTTGGCGATGCGCTTGGTAATGCCGTGGCTGAAAGGGGTCAGGATGACCATCGGAATGCTTGGCCAGGCCGCTTTGATGGTACGTGCCACGTCGAAGCCCTCGTTGTCGCCCGTACCCGGCATGCAGATGATGAGATCGTAGGTCATGTTTTTCAGCTGCGCCAATGCCTCGTCGCAGGTACTGACTTGCGTGAAGCGAGGAGGATAGCGCAGGGACAGCGAGGTGTACTCGTTGAATATCTTTTCGTCGATGCGCCCGTCGTCTTCCAGCATGAAGGCATCGTAGGGGTTGGCTATCAGAAGTACGTTAAAGATACGGCGGGTCATCAGGTTGGCGAACTGCGTATCCTTCAGATAAAGCAGATTGAGTTTCAGTTTGCTGAGCATGTTTTTCCAAAATTAGTAGGACAAAAATCGGGCTTTTTCTTGGGATATGCAAAAAAGCGAAAAGGTATTTCGGAGGGCTGAAGAACAGCGTGCGAGGAAAAACGTATTATATATTAGATGTTAAATGACATTTTATTATTATTTGCTTATTTTTTCGTCTTAAAATTTAGGATGTTTGAAAAGAATAGCTATATTTGCAGTGTTGTTAGTTGACAATTTGCTCAGCTGACAGCGAGTGAACCATTGATAGAACCTTTTTAAAACGTAATATTATGAATATTGAACGTATCATGGCCTCTTTGGAGGCAAAGCATCCCGGCGAATCTGAGTATCTTCAAGCCGTAAAGGAAGTACTTCTTTCTATCGAAGATATCTACAATCAGCATCCAGAATTCGAAAAGGCAAAGATTATTGAACGTCTGGTGGAACCCGATCGTATCTTCACGTTCCGTGTCACTTGGGTGGACGACAAAGGTGAAGTGCAGACCAACTTGGGCTATCGCGTGCAGTTCAACAATGCCATTGGCCCGTACAAAGGCGGTATCCGTTTCCATGCTTCGGTCAACTTGTCTATCCTGAAGTTCCTGGGATTTGAGCAAACGTTCAAGAATGCCCTGACGACGCTGCCTATGGGTGGTGGTAAGGGTGGTTCGGACTTCTCTCCCCGTGGCAAGAGCGACGCTGAAATCATGCGTTTCTGCCAGGCCTTTATGTTGGAGTTGTGGCGTCATGTAGGTCCCGATATGGATGTGCCTGCCGGTGATATCGGTGTAGGCGGCCGTGAGGTAGGCTACATGTTCGGTATGTATAAGAAATTGACCCGTGAATTTACAGGTACCTTTACCGGTAAAGGATTGGAATTCGGCGGTTCGCTGATTCGTCCTGAGGCTACAGGCTTCGGAGGCTTGTATTTCGTGAACCAGATGCTGCAAACCAAGGGTATCGACATCAAGGGTAAAACAGTGGCTATCTCTGGCTTCGGAAATGTGGCATGGGGTGCCGCTACCAAAGCTACTGAATTAGGTGCCAAAGTGGTGACTATCTCCGGTCCAGACGGTTACATCTACGATCCCGACGGTATTAGCGGTGAAAAGATCGACTATATGTTGGAGCTCCGTGCATCGGGCAATGATATCGTAGCACCGTATGCCGAACAGTTCCCGGGTGCAACGTTCGTGGCTGGCAAACGTCCTTGGGAAGTGAAGGTAGACATCGCACTACCGTGTGCTACCCAGAATGAATTGAACGGTGACGATGCCCGTCATCTGATAGACAACAATGTGCTCTGTGTAGGCGAAATCTCGAATATGGGATGTACGCCGGAAGCTATTGACCTCTTCATTGAGCATAAGATGATGTACGCACCGGGCAAGGCAGTGAATGCAGGTGGTGTGGCTACCAGCGGACTGGAAATGTCACAGAATGCCATGCACTTAAGCTGGAGCGCTGCTGAAGTGGACGAGAAGTTGCATGCCATCATGCACGGCATCCATGAACAGTGTGTGAAATACGGAACAGAACCTGATGGTTACATCAACTATGTGAAGGGCGCGAATATCGCCGGCTTCATGAAAGTTGCTCATGCCATGATGGGACAAGGTATAATATAAGAGAGAAACTTTGTTTAGTTGTATTTGTATTTGTGGTTTATGCTGCCCCGTGCCTGTGAAGGTACGGGGCAGAGTGTTTTTAGTCATGAAGTGAAATATACCTATTCGTAGGTATTTTCGGATTATCTGTCCGTATGAAAGGTTAACTTACTTTTTGATGCGTGATGCTTATTCCTTAAAATTACTATCTTTGCAAGCAGAAACCATAAACAGCTAAGAAAATGTTATTTCCAGAATTGAAACAAAGACGTGATAAAATACGCATTTTGATGGCTCAACAGGGGATCGATGCTGCCCTTATTGCTTGCAATGTCAATTTGATTTATACATATGGTCGCGTGGTCAGCGGTTATTTGTACTTGCCGTTGAACGATTTTGCGCGTTTGTTCGTGAAGCGTCCCAATACCATAGAGGGAGAACACGTGATGTCTATCCGTAAACCCGAACAGTTGCCTGACCTGATAAAGGAGTGTGGCTTGCCGTTACCTCAGAAATTGATGCTGGAAGGGGACGAACTTTCTTTCAGGGAATACAACCGCTTGGCAGCCTGTTTTCCCGAAACTGAGGTCGTTTCTTGCGGCTCTTCGCTGATACGTCAGGCACGTGCTACAAAGACCGAGATGGAGATTGAATTTTTCCGTCGCTCGGGCGTAGCTCATGCCAAAGCCTACGAACAGATTCCGTCGGTCTACCGGCCTGGTATGACCGACCTTCAGCTTTCCATAGAGATCGAACGGCTGATGCGTTTGGAAGGTTGTCTCGGCATTTTCCGTGTGTTCGGTCAGAGTATGGAGATATTCATGGGTAGTCTGCTGGCGGGCGACAATGCCGCTACTCCTTCTCCTTATGATTTTGCATTGGGAGGGGCCGGACTGGATCCTTCGCTTCCCGGTGGCCCCAACGGTACACTGATACAGCCCGGACAGAGTTTCATGGTGGATATGGGCGGCAACTTTTATGGATACATGTGCGACATGAGCCGTGTATACTCTGTTGGCAAGCTGAGCGAACAGGCTTATGCGGCCCATCAGACCTGTCTGGAGATACAGGAAGCCGTATCGTCTATGGCCAAGCCGGGAGTCATCTGCGAGGACTTGTACAACAAGGCCATTGAGATGGTGACAAAAGCTGGTTTTGCTGACTATTTCATGGGAGTAGGACAGAAGGCAAAGTTTATCGGGCATGGTATAGGACTGGAAATCAATGAAGCTCCTGTGATAGCTCCCCGTATCCGGCAGGAATTGGAGCCAGGCATGGTCTTTGCGTTGGAGCCGAAAATCGTATTGCCGGGAGTCGGCCCGCTGGGTATCGAGAATTCCTGGGTAGTGACGGCCGAAGGTTTGGAGAAGCTGACTACCGCTCCCGAAGAAATCATCGAGCTTTGACGGGCAGTTGTTTGGGGGTGTCATGCAGTGCTTCGTGAGCTGCTGATGCAGTGCTTCGTTACCCTCTCATACAGTGCTTCCTTACACTCTGAGGAAGCACTGCATGACACTCTGAGAAAGTACTGCGTCAGAGTGGTTTGTAGGTATCGAAGTTTTGTATTTATGTCCTATTTACTTACTCTGTTGATTTTGAGTGTTTTAGGTAGATGCGTGATAAGTGCTTGTATAAACTTTCTGTACATTATTAAATAAATAGGCTGCCTTTAAAGGCAGCCTATTTATTTAATTGTCCGCGTAATGTTTACCAATAGCCTGCTACGCATCTACCTAAAATGAACATAATCAGGCAAGTAGGTAGATGAGTGGTTGGTGGAAGCTCACTTTTTGCTCAACCACCGGCGCACAGGCTCATCATAAAGTTTCAGGCAGAGCCAAGCCAGCAGGATGCTGCCTGCATAGACGGTGAGAGCCGTGGGCCACACTTCGCCGAACGTATAGTATTTGTGTTCGATCAGCCACGAGTAGAACAGGTACATCACGGGGTAGTGGACGGCATAGAGCGGATAGGAGATGTCTCCTGCAAACCGGCATATCCGGGTGGAATGTTTGTCTGTAGTCTTTCCGGAAGCGGCCAGCCACACCAGCAGCGGGAACACGAGGAAGATGCAGAACACTTCGTACAGACCGTTCAGGCAGATGCCCTCTTTTCTTTCTATATAAGGAACGCAGAACAGTACGAGCAACACGGCTGTACAAATCCAGAAGGCCCCCTTGATTTTGACGGGCTTGAAGTGGCGCGAAAGCAGCATACCCAGTGTGAAGGGGAAGAGCATGCGCAGCAGGCCACCCAGGAAGTTGGCACCGTCCAGTGTCCAGCCTACACCGATCATGCCGTATCCCACCACGTCGAACAGAGCGAACCAAGCCAAACCTACCCCCGACAGGACGGTCAGCAGGGCCAGCATCTTGTTGCTCAGTCGATGGATGAAGAGCGCATAGAGGATATTACCGATGTATTCGAAGAAGAGCGACCAGCTCGGACCGTTCAGCGGAAACATTTCGCCGTTGCCACGTATGTCATAGCTGGCTCCCGGGGCGGCGGGAATGAAGAACATGGCACAGAGCAGGGCAAGCATTACCAGTGAAAGACTGATGTGGGTGCCGTCCCATTGCACCGATCCTTGCAACAGATAGAATACCACACCCAGCACAGCTCCCATTATAATCATCGGGTGGAGTCGAATCAGTCGACGCTTGAAGAAGTTGCCCAGACTCATGCTTTTGCCCAAGCGGTCGTCGTAAGCATAGCCGATGACGAAACCGGATAGGATGAAGAAGAAGTCTACGGCCAAATAACCGTGGTTGATGACGGTAATGAGGGTACCTCCGGCGGCAAAGGACAGACCTTCGAAGATGTGGTAGAACACGACCAGCAGGGCGGCTACTCCTCTCAGCCCGTCGAGTAGCTCATAATGGGGCTTGGTGTCGCTGAAAGCGGCGGAAGAAATGTTTTTCATGTGTGATAATGTTATTTTCTGTGTTAATTCGAGTTATTTGTGGTGGATTCTATAATTCTTAGTCTCCTTCATAATATTCTCCCAGAAAGTAACGGGCAATGAAATCCCAGTTCTGCTGTAGTATTTCCCGACCTCTGTCGAAAGGGAGGGCGACATCACACAAGAGGTTGTTCTGCATACCATACTTCAACAGATCGAATGGACAACGGCCGGGCAGGCAGAACAACTCGTAACCTTCGGCTGTGGCAGTCTGTGCATCATAGGCTGGATTGTGGGAATCACGGAAACAGGCAGCTACGCCGGGAGCCAGTAGCATGCCTTTGGTGTTGGCATAGACTACAAAGTCCTTTTCAGCTTTCAGGTCAGCCAGTATGCCATCGGGATGATCTTCCCACTCCAGTGTACCGACGAGGAAGACGCGTAGTTCTTCGTAAGTTGCAAAATAGAGCAGGGGATTTCCTTGGCTGTATTGCAGGCAGCGTTCCACATCCTTGGTCAATCGACTGTCGGGAGTGACTTCGGGCAGGGGAGCGAAAGGTATTTCCAGCAGGTTGAGGTCCATGACCCATGTTCCCGGAGAGGGAATTTCGTTGATGGGGGCTTCTTCGAAAAGGGAGTCCATCCGGTCATAGAGTTGTCGAGCCAGGGGTAGCAATGACTCTTCGGAAGGATTCTGGAAATAGAAAGAAGGATGAACATCAGACAGGTTTTTCCACAGGAGGAAACAGACATCATCCCAATTGATTTCGTCATCAATATAGCTTGTACAGGGGTAGAACGGTAAAGGTTGTCCGTACAACGTGCCGTAACGGGTGGTGAATGCTTTCCAGCCTCCGGTTTGAGCAATGGCATCCTGAAAGTAAAGGGCTATGTCCAAAACCGTTTTAGTTATCTTGTCAGCAGTCTTGTTGGCAAACAAGGGGGAAGCTGCAATTAGGGGGAGCATTTCGTTGGTGAAATTTAGATACCATGAGTCTCCGGGTAGCGTTCGGGTACGTCCGTTGGCCTCCAACCAGCGTTTCATATAGATAGTAGAAGTGGTTTTCATGGATGAAATAGCGTTTTAAAGTCTTTTTAAAGCCAGTTTGATCACTTGTTCCACCGGAGCATCAGGCGTTTCCTTCAGGATACCCAGTACCACCTTCTGCGAAGCAGCCTGTGCAAAGCCCAGCATGGTAAGGGCAGCTACGGCTTCGTCCATCACCTCGTTGCTGGCAGTAGTGGCGAGCGGAAGTCCCGGCTCGACACCCATTGCTACAGCTACAGAACCGGTCTTCATCTTGTCCTTCAGGTCCACGATGATGCGCTGGGCAGTCTTCAGGCCGATGCCTTTCACCGTCTTCAGCAGGTTGGCGTTCTCCGTACTGATGATGTTGATGAGCTCGGCAGGTGACAAAGCCGAGAGTATCATGCGGGCGGTGTTTCCACCGATGCCTGACACAGAGATGAGCAGTAGGAAAAGTTCGCGCTCCTGTTTGTCGGCAAAGCCGTAAAGCTGGTAGGCGTCTTCGCGGATGGCTTCGTAGACGTAGAGCTTGCAGGACTTCTTGCCCTGAATGGCCGAATAAGTGTTGAGTGAGATACTGGCCAAGTAGCCCACACCATTGCAGTCGATGATGGCGGCTGCCGGAGTGAGTTCGGCCAGTTCGCCTCGGATGTATTCTATCATATCAAAAAGTTTCGTTGTAGCTGTTCCAGAACAGTGTTTTGTGGTCTGCTCGAACAAATGCTTTACTTGTCTTGTTTTATGTCTGGTGCAAATGTACAAAATATCTCTTGGCTATAAAATAGTCTTAATAAAGAAAAAAGGAAATGGAAGAATGAACTGTTTTATGTTCAAGTTTAAAGAATAATGACTACTTTTGTACCCGCAAAACAGAAAACTGATAATTAAATTCGATAAAAGTATGAAAAAAGTAAGAGCTGCCATCGTTGGTTATGGCAATATCGGGCACTATGTGCTTCAAGCTTTGCAGGCTGCGCCTGATTTTGAAATTGCCGGTGTCGTACGTCGTGCAGGTGCCGAGAACCGTCCAGCCGAACTGAATGACTATCCTGTGGTAAAAGATATCAAGGAACTGGAAAGTGTGGATGTAGCCATCCTCTGTACGCCGACCCGCAGTGTGGAGAAGTATGCCAAGGAGATTCTGGCACTGGGCATCCATACCGTGGACAGCTTCGATATCCATACGGGTATTGCCGACCTGCGCCGTACGCTGGATGCCGAGGCCAAGGCTCACAACACCGTTTCTATCATTTCGGCCGGTTGGGATCCGGGAAGTGACTCTGTAGTGCGTACACTGCTGGAGGCTATTGCTCCGAAAGGCATCACGTATACCAACTTCGGACCGGGTATGAGTATGGGACACACGGTAGCTGTGAAAGCCATCGAAGGGGTGAAGGCTGCTTTGTCCATGACGATTCCTACCGGTACGGGTATTCATCGTCGTATGGTGTACATCGAATTAAATGAGGGTTATGACTTCGACAAGGTGGCTGCTGCCATCAAGGCCGATCCTTACTTTGTGAACGATGAGACACATGTGAAGCTTGTGCCCAGTGTAGATGCACTGCTTGATATGGGGCATGGTGTGAATTTGACTCGTAAGGGTGTTTCGGGCAAGACGCAGAACCAGCTGTTCGAGTTCAACATGCGCATCAACAATCCGGCTCTGACAGCTCAGGTATTGGTTTGTGTGGCACGTGCGGCCATGCGTCAGCAGCCGGGCTGTTATACAATGATCGAAATTCCCGTTATCGACCTGTTGCCGGGCGAGCGCGAGGAATGGATCTCTCATTTGGTATAATCCCTGACCTATATATAATAAACGGCGAGGGCGCGTCCTGTTGGATGCGCCCTCGTTTTATTTTCATCTTACTTCGCCGGTTTTAACAGCAATGTATGGTTGTTGGTATCGCGCCATTCAGCCATTAGGGCGTAGAAGTCACGGTAGACTTCAGGTGTGAGCAACTGTTGCGTGATGCTGAGGCTGCGGGTGACGGTTATTCCATCTGTACTGGGGTGGTAAGTGAACGATACTTTGCCACACTTGTTGGCCACTACCTTGTCGGCCTTCGGACTCCAGGTAGTACCTTCGGGCAGTTTGACCAGCGTTTCGCTGGTCACGTCCACAGTCTGCGGAAGCAGGATGTTCTCGCGGATGGTGGTATTGGCAGCATAGGCATAGAGCGGAAGAGCAACCGATATCGGCTTCAAGTTGACAACTTGCCATCCTTCGGGCAGTGTTTGCGAGTTGTCGGCTTTGACTTCCAATACGGCTTTCTGAGTGTTTTGAACTTCGGGTGCTTTCAATTCCAAAGGTTGTGCCTGCAGGTCGGTCACTGTCATGTAGCCTTGCAACCTGGCTTCGTCCGTACCTTGTAGCACTACACCTTTCGGGGTGGCATCCGATTTTGCGACGAGGGATATGATGCTTCCCAAACCGAGGTTGTCCACTTCCGCCGGGTGAAGGGCACATACAGCTACTTCGGCTTTCAGACCGGCAGCCTGTTGCAGGGCGACATCCAGGTTGACCAGTTCGGCCTGTGTACCGTAGGCACTACGGATGATTTCCGAAGCTGGACGCAGACGGTAGCCTGCCTCTCCGAGCGACACTTTGCATTGGGCGGAGCGGTAGAGGCCGTCCATGTAGGTGGCGATGGCGCTGCGCAGGTCGCTGCTGTCTTTTTGGGCGGCTTGTTTTAGTTCGGTCAGCTTGGCTTCGATGACGGTGCGGTCGCCGGGGACGAATTGCCGGGCAAGAGACTTCAGTGCGTCGGCATAGCTGGCCCAGGTAGAGGCCACAATGACGGGCATCATGCCGGAAGCTACTTGCTGCACTGTGCCCAGACTACTACGTAACGAGGGATAGGAATAGGGACGCGGTTTTACGTTCTTCAACTTCCAGGTGATGGATTTCATGCCGTCCTTGTTCGTTTCAGTCGGACGGGCGGAAGCGTTCAACAGTTCGTAGTGCAGTGTCTTTCCTTCAGGTACTTCGATGCGTAAAGTGAATTCGTCGATGGACGACAGCTCTTTTATAGGGCAGCAGATGTCCAGTTCGGGCAGGTAGCCGGCACGACTCTTGATGGAGTAGTCCAGGCAGATGGTGGCGCCCAGTTCCAGGCCGGTATGTACTACGACCATTTCCTTCAGCCCGTTATAGGCAGGGGCATTGGTGGCTGCGGAGGGCAACACTTCGACAAAGGCGTTGTCGGGAGTACGGACGATGGTGCCGTCCTTCTGCCGCGTGTACGAATCGTGTATTTCGAGCTGCTGGTATTGCGGATCGTAGACGATGAACGTTTCGCCATAGAGGCTGTTCATGGCGGCGTGGGTGTAGAGGGTCAGTTCTTTCTGTACGCGGAGTTCCTGACTGCCGTCGGCATGCAGGGTGTAGGTCTTCGACAGTTTGCCAAAACGTGCCTCGGGTGCGGCCTGTGCGGTGAGGGTCATGGACAGGAACAGGGCAAGCACACCTATATATAGATGGATTGTTTTCATTTTTCTTCAATTCAGTTTTGAGTGTTCGACGAATCGGTTCATTTCTTTACGACGAGGTACTGGCCATAGCTCTTGGCTGTGTTGACGGCCTGGCGGAAGCTGTCCCAGTCGGTTGCCTCATAGACGCGCTTCTTCAGGGCGAGGCGGGTCTTCACCGTCAGTCGGTTGCCCTCCTGGGCAATGGAGCCGTCGAAGTCGGCTGCCTGTCCGCTGAGGCTATCCTGACGTGGTTCTCCTGCCAGTTGGTAGCCCGAGGGCAGGCGGAGTGTTTCGTCCAGTTCCACCAGACGTGAACAGCCGTCTTTGAAGTCGTATTGGCGTGTCTCCAGACTGGTGTCGATGCGCAGGTAGGACATCACTTGCGTATAGAGGTTGTTCAGCACGAAGGGCTTGAAGACCAGTTCGCCTCCGTCGCCCGCCAGGGCATAGCCGGGTATCTCGTAGCGGAAGGTGATGCGGATGGGTGCCTTCTGATAGTCTTTCGGGTTGTTGCCGTAGTCCACGCTGAGGAGGCGTGCCTTGGGCGATACGTTCAGCAGCTGGCGCTCCATCGTATTCTGCCATTCGCTTTGGAAACCGGTAGTGAAGATGCGGCGGATGTTGCTGTCGCTCTGCCCTTCGGCTTCGATGGTGAAGCTGCCTCGCAGGGTGCCGTCGGCGGAGAGGCGGTTGTCGGCGTGGATGCGGACGTAGTGGTTCTCGGGGGCAGAGACGGGTGTCAGGCAGAGGTCAGTGCCTTCGGGCGTGCCCGGCAGGTAGTTCTGCTGCTGTTCGGCACTGCTCCACAGCTCGCGGCAGAAGGGTACCCACGTGGGGTCGAGGGGCATCAGTGTGCCGTCCTGCAGGCGTACCACGGCCACGCAATGGTTGAAGTGGTCGGCAGGGATGGTCTCCACCCGGCTGCCTGCCATCGTCATGGCCGGATAGGCTTCGAAGCCTGCCATGCGCAGGAAGGCGATGAGTGTGCCCGCGATGTCCTTGCACACGCCGCAGCGGTCGGTGTAGTTCATCTTCAGGTTGTGCAGGGTGAAGCCTTCGCCCTTGCCCATGGTGATGCCGGCGTAGCGGATGTTGTCGGCCACCCAGTGGGTCAGCACGGCTATCTTCTCCAGGTCGGTCTTCTTGCCGCGCGTCAGTTCGTCCACCTTGCGCTGGGCTTCGGGGATGGCGGTGAAGCTGCCGTAGTCTTCGTTGACGCCATGGAACCAGCGCGACTTCTCACGCCAGTCGGCAGTGGTGGACATCATCAGTTTGGGTGCGGCGTCGTAGAAGTCCACCATGTTGGGCTCGCGCCGGAAGGGCATCAGGCCGTCCGAGGCAAAGGTGTAGACTTTGCGTCCGTCCTCGTAGCGCAGGGACGAGGCGCAGCTGCCTTGGTAGAATTGGAACTGCATGTCCTTCTCGGCAGGCAGACTGACACGGTAGACCTTGCGTACCGTCGGGTCACTGCTCCAGAAGGGCACGATGTCGTAGAACTGGCCGCGCATGGGCGGGATGAAGCGTGAGTCGTCTCCGTCCTGAGGCATGTCGGCCAGCAGGGCGTAGGTGAATCCCTTCTTGTCTATTTCGTAGTCGATGACGTCGCCGGGCTTCAGCTGCCCCAGCTCGATCATAATCTGACGGGCACCCCAGTAGATGGCACGGGCGGGTGCGGCATAGTCCAGGGTTTTCGATACATCCACTTCGGTCTTCGTACCGTCGGCATGGTGGACGGTGACCCGACGGAAGCGGGCGGCAGCCGTCAGCGGGTCGTAGTCGTACTTCAGTACGCGCTGGCGCAGGGCGCCGGCAGGTGTCTGCACCTTGACGGTGCGGCACACGGCGAACGAACCTTGTCCGCTGGGTTGTACCGTGACACTGGTGCTGTCCAGCAGGTTGACACAATCGTGTCGGGCGTAGGCTTCGTCCTGCAAGGTCGTCCGTTCATAGGCCTTCCACGACTGGGCCTGGAGAGCCGTCGCTCCGCACAGCAGGGCGGCGGCCAGGGTAGCAGTTGTTTTTCTCATATCGTTTGATTTTAGTTTGGTACAGGCTTGTCTTTTTTTCGTTGTCGCTGTATCGGCGTGCTAAGGTAAGATTTTCCGTTCGAAAAAGCAAGCTTTCGCGGTTTGCGAAAGCTTGCTGACGCTGCGATGATATTTTTCAGATGCTGGAAAACTTTATCTCGCTGAGATAGCACTTTCCCAAAGCTGGAAAGCTTCATCTCGCTGATATAGCACTTTCCTAAAGCTGGAAAGCTTCATCTCGCTGAGATAGCACTTTCCCAAAGCTGGAAAACTTCATCTTGCCAAGATAGCACTTTCCCGAAGCTGGAAAGCTTTATCTCACTAAGATGGCGTTTTCTTGAAACTGGAACGCGAAAAAAGCACGGGCGGCTCAGACAGGCACGAAACGCTGATGCAGTCAGTCCGTGCAGGTCCGAGTCGCCCGCAGAAGGGGTGAGGTCTGTGTCAGTTCAGTTGGCCGAAGAAGGCTTCGATGCGCTCCTTGTCGACGAAGAGGAAGCTTGTGCCGCAGACGTCGCGTGGCGTCATCAGCCGTTCCAGTCCGCGGTAGCCGTCGCGTCCGGCGGCGAGGACTTGCTCTTCATACTGTGGACAGGCTGTCTTCGCTTCGGGGTCGTCCGGCAGGGCGGTATAGGTGCCCAGGTACCAGTTGCCGCTGAATGTGTTGTCCGTCGACCGGGTCAGGTCGAAACGCGAGGGCTCGGCCGCATAGAAGATGTTGCGGCTGAAGGTGGTGCGTTCGGCATAGCCGTCCCAGTTGTCGGAGACAATCATGCTGCGGTCCGTGTCGGCGGCCGGTTTGGTGTTGGCGTGGACGATGTTGCACTCGATGCGCGTGTCCTCCACACGTCCGGCGATGTGAATGCCGGGCGAGAACATGCCCTGTCGGGTGGGTTTGGGGCGGATGCCGTCGCCGATGCTGACGTTGTAGCGCACGATGCTGTTCTTGTTGCCCAGGCTGTAGTCTCGTTCCTTGCCCGAGTCGCACACCAGCACCAGTCCGCCATAGTTGTCGTGACTGTAGTTGTACTGGATGACGGTGTTCGTGCAGTTGTAGTCGCAGTCGTAGGCCTGTGCGTCCCAGGGAGCCTTGTGTCCACTGACGTGGTTGAACTGGATGGTCGTATTGTCGCAGCTCCAGGGCCAGAAGCCTGCGGCGGCTTCGGTCATGGGCAGCACGTCGGGACAGTTGCGCATCACGTTGTATTCAATGAGCGTGCTGTCGCAGCCGATGGGTACGATTCCGTCGCCGGGCACTTCCTCGATGAGGTTGCCGCGTACCACGGTGTGCTTGCTGGGGAACCAGTTGCGCCGGTCGTAGTAGCCTTTCCAGATCATGGCGTTGCGTGTGCAGCGCAGGATGTGGCAGTTCTCGATGACGAGACTGTCGAAACACGAGCGTATCTTCTCGCCTTCGTTGACGATGTAGATACCACTTCCGCCGCCCAGTTCCTTGACAGGTGATCCGTTGACGTCGCGGATGGTGAGCCCGTCGATGCGTATGTTGCGTGCTACGCCGTAGTCTTGGCACTCAATTTTCAGGCCTGTGCGCAGGGGCAGTGGCTGCTTACCGGTATTCACAATTTCCAGATCGCGCACGGTCACGTACTCCGAGTTGAAGACGCGTACGGCGTAGAGCGAGGTGTCGTCACCCACGATACAGGGCTTGGGCAGCGTCTCCTCGCCGTAGGCTCCCACGACGGCAGGCTTTCCGGCCGTTCCTTGGGCGGAAATTTCCAACTGTCCGTTCAGCGTGGTTCCGCGTTTCAGCAGTAGTTGTTCGCCGGGCAAGAGCGTCAGCTCTTTTACTCGCTCCAGGCTTTTCCACGCCTTGTCGGGCGTGCGTCCGGAGTTGGCGTCGTTGCCTTCCAGCGGATCGATGTAGTAGGCGTCAGGTTCGCAGGTGCAGGAGTTCAGGGAGAGGCCGGTGCCGATGCACGAGACAATTAGCAGGAGTATAGTGGCCAGAGCCAATTTGTGATAAGGGGAATAAGGGTTGGTTTTCATGAGTTTCTGTTGTTTCTTGAGAAAGAGAAGAGGATGGCACAAGCGTTGTACTTCATGGTTTTGGCTCGGCCATCCTCTGTTTAACCTATTGCTAACTGAAAAGGTTTACTTCCACAGTTCGTGCTGTTCCAGTAAGTCGTTCGAGTCGAGTTCGGCAGTCGGAATAGGCCATACGTAGTCGCGTTCGCCATTGTACTGGCGGGTTTCGTAGGCCAGTCCCAGGGTGGTGCGTTCTTTCTCGATGTTGTTTACAGCCTGGTCGAGCATTTTCCAGCGATAGACGTCAAACAGACGCAAGCCTTCGAAAGCCAGTTCCACGCGACGCTCATGCTTGATGACGTTCAGCAGGTCGCCGGTGCTCAGGCCGGTTCCTTCCACGTCTTCCACTTTCGGCATCATCACGTCTCCGCGCTGGCGCACCTGGTTGATGAGGCTTCGTACTTCGGCTTCGTCATATCCGCCCTTCTGTACCAGTGCTTCGGCCAGCGAGAGCAGTACTTCAGCATAGCGTACGACGTAGAAATCCTGACCGTTGTCCCAGGAATTGCTGGTATCTGTCGGATCGAAATACTTCATTACGTATACAGTGGAGAGCGAAGCGGCTGCACCGCCGTACCAGGCACCTTCGCCGCCCTTGCCGTTCCAATACATGCCAGGGACGAACAGAGTGGCATAGAGGCGTGGATCACGATTTTCCCAGTGGGCTGCGTTGGGTTTGCTGACGTCTAGTTTACCGTCCTTCATTTCGCCGTAGTTTGTGTCGGTCGTTTTCTTTCCATCTGTCAGGTAATAGTCGTCGGCCAGATCTATGGTACCATTGATAAACTCGCCCGGCGTATTCCAATGGGCGTTGAACGAAGCTCCTTCGCTCATGCCCGGGCCTTCGTAGCGTACGGAGAAAATAATTTCGGGCGATGTTTGTCCAGCCTGGGTGAACAGTTCACTGTATTTTGGATGCAGGCTGTAGCCCAGTTTCATCACCTCGCGGTAGGCACTGATGGCTTCGTCCCACTTTTCGTTATAGAGAGCCAGACGGCCTAGGATGGCATAACCGGCACCGCGGGTCAGACGTCCCAGATCGGCAGTTTCAGGCAGGTCGTTCACACAGTTTTTCAGGTCAGTGATGACATTGTTCACGATATCGGCCCGTTTGCTTTTCTCTTTACTTGGGTTTTCCAGAGTCAGGGGTTCGGTGAGGTAAGGCACATCCTGATAAGTCATGGTCAGGTTTGTGTAGATCAGGGCTCGGAGTACAGTGGCTTCTGCTTTGTAGCGTGCTTTTTCCGCGTCGCTTAGTTCTACTCGGTCGATATTGGCGATCAGCGTGTTGCAACGGCTGATAACCTCGTAGTTGGCTTTCCAGTAGTCGCTGAATACCCACGAACTGGGGTTCTGGATGCCCATGGCCACGTCATAGCCTTCAATCCATCCGCTCCAGTTGAAGTGGCCACCGTTGTCACTGATGCATTCCATATAAAGCGGACCGAAAGTGTATTGGTCGGAGTTATAGAGCTGATTGCTTTGCAGGGCATCGTAGCAGGCTGCCAATGCCATCAGGGCATCGTTGGATGTTTGCCAGAAGGTGGAGGAAGAAGATTCTGTCAGTGAATCTTTCTGCAGGAAGCTGTCGGAGCAGGAAGTCATCAGGGTGCCGGACAGCAGAGCCAAACTTATATATTTATTTATTAGTTTCATAGTGTTCAAACAGTTTTAGAATTTAACATTGATACCAAATGAATATGTCTTGGTGTTGGGATGAACGTCATTACGTGTATCTCCGCTTTGCTTCTCAGGATCGTAATCGTCCAGAGAAGTGAAAGTTAACAGGTTGGTTCCGGCCAGGTAGAGACGGAGACTTTGTACACCGACTTTTTCCAGCCATGTCTTTTTCTTGAATGTATAGCCGATTTCAATATTCTTCAGGCGCAGATAGTCACCTTTGGTCAGCCAGAAGGAAGACATTGTGTTGTTGATGGTTCCACCCATGCGTGGCATGCTTCCATCTGGGTTTTCGGGTGACCAGCGGTCTAACCAGCGGGATGTTTTGTTACCGCCATTGGAAATGGTTGTTTCGTCCCAGTTGAAACGGTTCAGACCTGCTACTCCTTGCCAGAATGTTGTTACGTCAAGGTCTTTGTAAGTGAAGCCTAGATTGAATGAATATTGCAGTTTCGGGAAAGGATTTCCGATTACCTGACGGTCTGCGTCATTGATGTCGCCATCATTGTTGAAATCTTCGTACATGATATCACCTAATTGAGGCTTTTGACCGTTTTGTGTGATAGTCTGTCCGTTGGCATTGACGCGGTTTAAATCTTCTTCTGTACGGTAGATACCGATGGCTTTCCATGCATAGTAGGAACCGATGGCTTCGCCTTCGCGGTTGATGGTGCTACCGCTGATACTTTCCAAGCCGTTCATGTCAATAATTTCATTCTTTACGCCTGCCAAAGAAAAACCTGCCTGCCAGCTCCAGTCGCCTTTCTGATCGTAATAGTTGGCTGCAAATTCCCAACCACGGTTGCGAACTTCACCGGCATTCTGATAAGGTGCGGAGAGTGATCCCAGAAAGATACCCGGCATAGGCAGCTGCAGCAAAATGTCAGATGTCGTTTTGTCATACCAGTCGAACACAATGTTGATCCGGTTTTGCCAGAATGACGCATCGACACCGAAGTCGGTAATGGTGGTTGTTTCCCATTTGATGTTTTCGTTTGCAATCTTCGAAGTTTTCATACCTACATATTTCGTATCACCAAAATAGTAGCTTCCTTGTGCGGACAGAGTAGAAGTATAGGCATAATTACCGATTTCCTGGTTACCAAGTTTACCCCAGCTGGCACGCAGTTTCAATGAACTTAGCCAGTTGATATCTTGCATGAAACTTTCGTTTGTGATGAGCCATGCACCAGAGAATGATGGGAACGTTGCATAACGATGGTTCTTGGGCATGCGGGAAGAACCGTCGCGGCGGATATTCATTTCGAACAGATAGCGGCCACCATAGTTGTAATTGACACGTCCGAAGAAGGACTGGAGGGCTGTTTCTTCGGCCGAGCCGCTGACTTTGTCATTCTGTGTACCACCATCCATTTCGTAGATATTGTCGGTGGGGAAACCTTGTTTGCTGGCTTCGTTTTTATCCCAACGTGTACCTTGGATAGAGTGTCCTAGCAATACGCCGATTTCGTGGTCACCGAATGTAGCGTTGTAAGTCAGGATGTTTTCATTGATATAGCTGGTCTCCAGATAATGATAGTCGGTCAATGTGTTTTGTGTACCGGCAGGAGCTAGTTCTTCACCTTCAGCATTATAGATAGCCAAACTACGTGGATTGAAAGTTGTCACATCATTCATATAGTATTTGTAAGCCAGACTGGAACGGAATTTCAGTCCTTTATACAAATCGATTTCACCAAAGAATTTTCCATCGAAACGGTAGTTTTTATTGTCTTTGTAACCATTGTTCAATGCATAAATTGGGTTCTTGAATACGGACTGGCCGATGGCCGAGTTGCCGTCTACATAACCGTAGTGTCCGTTGGCGTATTGGACAGGAACGGTGGGGCGTGTAAACCAAGTCAGATATCTCATTAAACCTTCACCTGTTACGCTGGTAGTTGGTTCGTCGATGCTTTGTCGGCTACCTGAAAGGTTCAGTCCTACCTTTACGATACCCAGCTGGGCGTCAATATTCGAGCGGAAGTTGAAGCGCTGGTTAGCAGTATTCTTCAGAATACCTTCTTGTTTGAAGTACTGGGTCGAAAACATGTAGTGTACGTTTTTGCTACCACCTGTAACAGATAAATGGTGCTGGTGCATGGGAGCTGTACGGAACATTTCACCTGCCCAGTCTGTATTGGCGAAATGGTCGGGATCAGACCCCGTGCGTAATGCTTCAAGCATATCATCTGTATAGGCTTTGCCTGGGTTACATTCGTTATACATTTTTGCCCATTCGTAAGAGTTAACGTAGTCGGGCAGTACGGTAGCCTGTTGCAAGGCTATACTTCCTGAATAGTTGATGGTGGGCTTTTGTTCGGTACCTCGTTTGGTTGTAATCAAAATCACTCCGTTTGCGGCACGTACACCGTAGATGGCTCCAGATGCAGCATCTTTCAATACAGATACACTTTCGATATCTTCTGCTGCCAATTCTGAGATTTGGCTGATGGAACTTTCTACACCATCAATCAATACCATAGGATTATTTTTGCTGGCATCACCTAATGTGCCGACACCACGTACACGGATTTCTGGATTGTCTTTACCAGCTTGTGCACCATTTCCTGTAAGCATAACACCGGGCAATCGACCTTGCAACATATTGGTAGTATTGGCAACAGGCATATTGGCTACGTCATTGAAATTTACAGCTGCTACCGATCCGGTCAGGTTTTCTTTCTTTTGTACGCCATAACCGACAACAACCACTTCGTCAATCATCTTAGAGTCTTCTTTTAAGATGACATTCAGTTGCATATTGTCACGGTTGATGATGAATTCTTGGGTAGCGTAACCAATAAAAGAGATCGCTAACGTAGAATTAGGAGTAACGGAAAGATTGAATTTACCGTCAATGTCGGTGATAATACCGTTGCTGGTACCTTTTTCCAACACGCTTGCACCAATCACGCTTTCGCCCATGGCATCTTTGACAACACCGGTCACTTTGTAAGTGGATGATTGTTGAGGTGTGGCATGTGCCTTCATCGGGAGAAGGCAAAAACAAAGCAGTAGCACTAAAAATGTAAAAGCTTTGTCGGAAGCTAGAAATTTACAGCTCATACTTTTAAAATTTAAGATTAAACAAAAAATAGTGCTGCAAATCTATAATGTCTATAAGGAAAGGGAGGGAAATAAATACCAGAAAAGGATGAATTTTTGTTTTTTCATCCTTTTCTGGCATTCTGCATCGAAAAATATAGAGGTTGTTTTGCCTTTTTGTTGCTGAGTTATAGTAATGCTTCGTTATTGAATTCAGTGTTTTCTTTTTGTGCTATGTATTCTTTAGGAGAAACACCGAATTTCTTGCGAAAGCAAAGTGTGAAATATTTGGGGTCATTGAATCCTACTTTATATGCAAGGTCATTGATGCGTATCTTTCTGTTTTCTTCAAGTAGACGGAAGGCGGCTTGTAGACGGATATTTGAAATAAAAGCTAAAGGTGTCATGCCAGTCAGTTGCTTTAGTTTGTCGTTAAGGGAAGAACGGGACATACCCATCTCTGCTACGAACCGACTAAGGTCGAAGTCTTGTTGATCCAAATGAAGATTTACACATTCAGTTGCTTTCTGCAGAAAACGTTCGTCATCGGGAGTGTAGTTGATTTCTTTGGCTTCAAATACCAGTTTCTTACGAACATCTATAGTATTTTGTTTGCGGTTTTTTAATAAGTTCTCTATTTTTGCTATCAAGACTGAAAAATCCAGAGGTTTGCAGATGTAGCCGTCGGCACCAGATTCGTAACCTTCTACCCGGTCTTGATTTCCTGTTCGGGCTGTCAATAAAATGACAGGAATATGAGATGTATTGAATTCATTTTTAATGTGTCGGCACAGTTCCATTCCGTTCATACCGGGCATCATGACATCAGATACGACAAGATCTGTATTCTCCATCTCCAAAATTTTCAGAGCTGTAGGTCCGTCTGGGGCTTCTGATACTTGATAGTATTTCCCAAAAAGTCTGTGCATAACTCCACGTAATTCATCATTATCTTCTACAATCAGGATAGAAGAACGGTTACTGTTATTATTGGCTATGTTAGGTAAGCAAGAAGTGTCTATAGGGCAATGTTCAACAGACTCTTGCGTTGTGTTTTTATGAGTTTCTGTGTTTTGCGGCACTTCGTTATCTATTTCTTCATCGGAATATGCTTCTAAGGTGATTGGGAGTGATACGGTGAAAGTATTCCCTGTTTCTGTATTACTTGTTACGTTGATAGTCCCATGATGAAGTGTAACTAGATCTTTGGTGAGTGAAAGTCCGATACCAGTACCGATAGTGTGGAATTTTCTGTATTCTCCTTCATAGAAGCGTTCAAACAAATGAGCTTGTTTATTGGGTGGAATGGCTTCTCCTGGGTTATTAACGCTAAATACGAATAGACCTTTGTTTGCTATGTATTGTTGTCGGATTGTGATGGCATGTCCCTCTTGGGTATATTTGGCTGCATTGGATAATAAATTATATAGTATCTTATCCAATTTATCTGGGTCAAAATAACCCAGAATATCTTCGTTGTCTTTTTTTAAGATAATGCTTAATTGTTTTTTTCTCACTAATGGTGCAAAGGCGTTGGCTGACTGTTCTAGAAAGAGAGTCAGATTGCCTTGGGATACTCGTAAACGTTGCTTCCCGTTTTCTACTTTACGGAATTCCAATATCTGTTGGATGAGCCGTACAAGTCGTAAGGTATTGTCTGAAATACTGCGTAATTGTTGTGATAGTTCAGGACGTTGTATCTTCAGTTCATCAACTGATGCTGAAATAATGGATAAAGGAGTAAGTAACTCGTGCGTGATATTCGTAAAAAATTGCAGTTTTGCATGGTTGATTTCTTGTAACTTTTGTCGTTGCATGTTGCCCAGTTCAATGGTATGCTGCATTCGAATACGTTTTTTTATTGTACGGTATATGAAAAAAGAAAAAGCAATTATACAAAGAAGATAAATGCAATATGCCCACCAAGAAAGCCATGGTGGGGGCAAAATAGTGATGTGCAGAATACGTTCCTGATCAGACCATACTCCATTTTGGTTGGCTCCTTTTACTTTAAATCTATATGTTCCAGCTGGTAGGTTATTATAGTAGGCAAAATGACGTGAAGAATTGGGTGAGATCCATTCTGTATCATATCCTTCCAGCTGATATTGATATTTGTTTAGTTGTGGGTTTACATAGCTCAAAATAGAGAAATCGAGGCTAAAGTTGTTTTTATTATGAGGTAGTGTAATTTGTCTGGCATAGTCTAATGGTGCATCTAATATGGTGTACCGTTCTTTGGAACTGAAATTGCGTATGGATGTTTCGTATATTTTCAGGTCTGTGATGACTGTTGGATAAGAAGTTTTGTCATGGTGTATATTTTCTGGATGAAAGCTGTTCAATCCATGAGTTCCACCGAAAAATAATCTTCCATCTTTTCGCTTGAAGCAGGCATTACGGTTAAAGATATGGTCTTGTAATCCCTCTTCCATAGTATAAGTGTGTATTTGCGGTTGATGGTTTGTGCTCATATGAATATGATACATTTTAGAATTGGTCGTGAGCCATAGTCCTTTTTCATTATCTTCGAGCATTGAAAATACAACATCCCCTGGTTCAAAATATGTGTTAAAGGCAGGTATAAAACTATCGTTGTGTGTATCGTATAAATTCAGCCCATTACCGTTAGTTCCAGCCCAAATTCGGTTATTACTATCTATACAGAGTGTCAAAGCTCCTACGGAATGTGAATTGTCATGAATGTTGTCATATATTTTGCCCGTATATTTTCCGTTGCATGGAGTGATTTTCCAAATTCCATTATTGGGTGTGGCTATCCAAATATTCCCTTGATTGTCTTCTGCGAGGTCAAAAATTGGAACTTGTGGCCATGCTTGTTTTTCATTGGGTATTAATTTGTCTATAGGCCATATCTTTTTTTGTTTGTCTAACATACAAAGTCCATTTCGTGTTCCTATCCAGATATTTCCTTGTTTATCTTCGTATAAAGAGTAAATACATACATCTGTCAGTGTTGGATTCGTTTGCTGGTTAATGGCAAACGCTTTTTCCCCGTTGTAAAGCCATATCCCGTCATCCCAAGTAGCAAAACAATAGGTGCCATCTTTAAGTCGGATGATATCGTTTACTGTAGAAATATAGGGCATGTGACTAAATCCAGGGTGTTGTTTGTAGTGTATAATTTCTTGTTTTTTAATGTTATACTCAACTAATCCATATCCCATAACTCCCATATAGACTGATGAATCGTTTATAGGATAAATACTGCGTATTGAACTTGTAGAAAAACGTTTGATAAGCGGTTCGACAGGATCATAATCGAACATATGACGGTGTGTGTTGACTGTGTATACACCGCCACCCAACATACCTATCCACATCAGCCCATCTTGAGTGCACATAAGGGCGTCTACTTCATTAAAAGGTAATGATGCAGATTTATTTCCTGGAAGATAGTTGCTGAAAATTCCATTTCCTTCTTCTGATTCAAGAATGCTTAGTCCGCTACGCGCCCCAATCCATAGTTTACCAGAATTTCGATCTTGGGTAATGGAATATATGATATTATCACAAAGACTGTTTGGACGATTTTTTTCATGCTTAAAATATTTGAGAGCATAGTTGTTCATGTCATAAGGCTTTTCTAGCTTAGCTAAGCCATATCTCCAGGTTCCAATCCAAATGTTTCCATTGTTATCTTGAAATAAGGTATGTGCTGATTGCGATGGATTGATGTTTGGGTATGTATAGTATTGGTCGTTTATCGGATCATATCGCAATAAACCTTGTTCCCAAGTCCCTATCCAAATTTGTCCATTTCTGTCTTCAATGATAGATTTGACATCATAGTGTGGTTGATTATCATAGGGATGTATCTGAGGATCACATAATTCAAAATTATTGCAGCCCACTTTTCGGCGAAAAATTCCTTTGTTGGCTCCGATCCATACTTCTCCTTTGCTGGTACAGGCAATAGCTTCAATGTTGCTGACTTGTAATAAGGGAGAAACGATTTTTTCCAAATGATCTTTGCGTTTGTCGAGAACAAAAAGTCCACTATGAGTGCCAATCCATAGGCGATGTTCTTTATCTTCTGCCACAATATTTATAAATCCGTCAATATTACGATCCTTGTTTTCTCCATCCGGGCGATAAACTACTGTGGAATATCCGTCAAAACGTATTAATCCGTTGTAGGTAGATATCCAAATGTATCCTTCACTGTCTTGGTATAGATTGCGTACTTCATTTGTAGGTAGATTGGATGATGAAATCAAGGGCTTAAATATGAGAGGGGAAGATTTTGCAAATGTTTCCTGTAACGGGAATAATAAAACTGTAAGTAGGTTGAATAAAAATAAGTACTTAGAGAATGTAAAACGTTTCATAGCTGTTTTTCTTACACGATAGGTTAACTAATAAATAAAAAACTTGTCAAGGAAGAGTACTCTCCTATGAATTGTTTCAGATGATAGATCTTATGCTGTTCCTCTAAATATAAAAAGAGATTTAGGATTACACGGATAGTGCTGTATGGAAAAATTGCAGCAATAAATCCGTGTAATCTTTGTTTTTAATAATTAAGTTTTGAGATGTTTTTTCAAAGGAAATGTCAGAAAATGAATCTCAATACATCATTCAGGTTCGCCCAAAGAAGCAGAGCGAAGAGTAAGAACATGCCCACCATCTGCGCACGTTCCATGAACTTGTCGCTGGGTTTGCGGCGTGCCACAATCTCGTAGATGAGGAACAGCACGTGGCCGCCGTCCAGGGCAGGAATAGGCAGAATGTTCATGAAAGCCAAAATGATGGAGAGGAAGGCCGTCATGTACCAGAACTGATGCCAGTCCCACGTGGCGGGGAAGATGCTGCCGATGGTGCCGAAGCCGCCCAGCTGCTTGGCGCCTTCCTTGGAGAAGAGGTACTTCATCTGTCCCACGTAGCCCTTCAGTGTGTTCACACCCAGCATGACGCCGGCGGGGAAGGAGGAGAAGAAGGTGTATTCCTTCTTCACGATGGGCAGCAGGTGGGCGGTACGCATGTCGGCCGTGATGCCTATTTCGTAGAGCGAGTCGGTGGTCAGCGTCAGGGTATCGGTCACGCCGCTTCGCACGTAGGTCAGGCAGATGTCGTGCGAGGCCTGTCCGTCAGCCTTACGTTTCAGCATCTCTTCCTTGAAGTCGAAGTAGGCGATGTTGTGTCCGTCCAGCTGCGTGATGCTGTCGCCCGGTTGCAGTCCGGCCAAGGCAGCAGGACGTCCATCCACGATGCTGTCGATGACAAATGGGTAGCGGAAATCGGCAAAGCGAGTACTGTCTGCCAGCAGGCGGTCCATCAAGTTATCGGGAATGTAAACTGAAGCCTCTTGGCCGTCGCGCAGCACCGTCACTTGGCGGGCGTCGACAATGGCCGTCAGCAAGTCGCTGCCCATGCGCTCGAAAGGTACGCCGTCGGCTGAAATCAGCACGTCGCCGTCGCGGAATCCTGCCTGATGCATGGTTTCATTGAAATCCATACCAAGTGGTGCCTTCTGCACGGGGATGTAAGAGTCGCCCCAAGCGAAGAGAATCATGGAGTAGATGAACAGGGCGAGCAGGAAGTTGAACAGTACGCCGCCCACCATGATAAGTAGTCGTTGCCATGCGGGCTTGGCGCGAAACTCCCATGGCTGCATGGGTTGTTTCATCTGTTCGGTATCCATCGACTCGTCTATCATGCCAGCAATCTTAACGTATCCGCCCAGCGGTAGCCAGCCGATTCCATATTCCGTTTCGCTGTTCTTGGGTTTGAACTTGAACAGTGTGAACCAGGGATCGAAGAAGAGGCAGAACTTTTCGACCCGCGTCTTGAAGAGGCGGGCAAAGAGGAAGTGCCCCATTTCGTGGATGACGACAAGCAGCGAAAGGCTCATGACAAGCTGTAAGGTACGAATCAAAAATGTTTCCATTATTTATTCAACTATAAATTATCAATATTAAAATTCAATTATTTGTTTATCAGGCTTTTTGCTACACAACGCGCTTCGGTGTCTGTTGCAACATAATCTTCGTAGGTAGGTTGCTGGATGAAAGCTATGCGCTCCATAGTCTTTTCAATTACGTCGCTCATATCGAGGAACGAGATGCGGTCGTGCAGGAAAGCAGCTACACAAACTTCATTGGCAGCATTGACGATGCAGGGCATGTTTCCTCCACGGTGTAGGGCTTCGTAGGCTAGTGCTAGATTGCGGAAACGTGTAGTATCCGGTTGTTCGAAGGTTAGCTCTGTACATTTCGTGAAGTCCAGCCTAGGGAACGAGGCATGCAAGCGGTCGGGGTAGGAGAAGGCATACTGGATGGGCAGGCGCATGTCCGGCATGCCAAGCTGTGCCTTCACTGCACCGTCTTCGAACTGTACCATGCTGTGTATGACCGATTGCGGATGGACTACTACTTCTATTTGGTCCGGCCGTACGCCGAAAAGCCACTTGGCCTCTATTACTTCAAATCCTTTGTTCATCATCGAAGCCGAGTCGATCGTGATTTTGGCCCCCATGTCCCAGTTGGGGTGGCGAAGTGCCTGTTCTTTGGTCACCGTTTTCAGTTGTTCGTGGCTAAACGTGCGGAAAGGACCTCCGGAAGCCGTAAGTATTACTTTTTCGATAGCGTTGCTCGCTTCTCCGGCCAGGCATTGGAAGATGGCAGAATGTTCCGAGTCGACTGGCAGGATGGGGGTGCGGTTTACGCGTGCCAGTTGATTGATGAGTTCTCCTGCTACCACTAACGTTTCCTTATTGGCCAAGGCAATAGCCTTACGTGCACGGATGGCATTTATCGTGGGGCGCAGTCCTGCATATCCTACCATTGCTGTCAGTACGATGTCTATCGGTTTCTCCTGTACTATTTGGCAAAGTGCTTCCTCGCCAGCATATACTTTAACTGGCAGGTCGGCCAAGGCATCCTTCAGTTGTTGGTATTTTGCTTCATTGGCTATTACTACTGCTTCGGGCTTGAATTTACGTGCCTGAGCGATGAGTTCTTCCACTCGGTTGTTGGCTGTCAGTACATAAGCTTCGTACTTGTCGGGATGCTCCTCAATCACTTGCAACGCCTGTGTCCCGATTGAACCAGTGGAACCAAGTATGGCTATCAGTTTTTTCATGATATATCGTTTATTTAGAATACAATATAAATTTCAGGGTTGATGGCACGGCCCCGATGCCACAACTCAAAATGCAGATGTGGGCCAGTACTCAGCTGTCCTGTATTACCAACCAATGCGATCGCTTCTCCACCTTTTACCGTGTCGCCCTCTTTTTTGAGTAGAGATCCGCAGTGTTTGTAGGTGGATACGAAATCTTGTCTGTGTTGTACCTGTATCACATATCCCGTTTCAGCGGTATAGGTACTCAGAATAACGGTGCCATCCAGAGTGGCCAATACGCTTTCGCCTGGATTAGCGGCAATATCTGTACCGTAGTGCTTCTGTTCAGCATTAAAGGAGGATGATACGATTCCTCTGGTGGGACAATGGAAATTTAGTCCATCTGCCGACATGGCAGTTATGGTTGTCAGATTGTATTTTTCTTTCTCTTCGTATTGTTTGCGAAACTCTTCTTCCCGTTTGGTTCGTTCCATGAGTGAATCCTGACGCAGGGTTGTCAATGAGTCGATGGACTGAATGGTATCTGCCTTAACGTCGCCGCGGAAGATGTCCTGTATATTCATGATGTACAGGTTCTGCCGTTCTACCAATTGTTGGAGCGAGTCTACACGCAAAGCATTGTCTACTACTTGTGCGCGGATTTCACTGTTCATATAGCCGGGCAGATAATTACGCAGTGGAGTGAAAGCTACGATCAGCGAGGCTATCAGAAATAGAACAGTCAATACGGACAGGAGTACAGAGATGCCGTTCAGCTTGGACACATGCAAGCCTACCACCTCTTCCAACGTATTCTCGTTGACGATGGTCAGCTTGTACTTGAACTTGATGTTGTTCCAGAAAGCTTTACTTTTTCTTCTTTTCTTAGGGGTCGGCATGTTTTCTTTATGTGTATAGGTTATTCCTCTTCTGCTTTATCAAGGTCTATTAGGCCGACGGGAAGGTCGACAGTAATCACTTTATGCTTTCGGTCGATATCGGTAATGAACTCTTCTTGAGCAGGTATTAATAGTTCTTCGCCGTTATGGTCAACGACAAACAGGGTGTTGATGGTAGAAGTATCTACATCTGTCACTTCCCCTAAGTTACCGTGGTGGATTTCTTCCATACGAAACCCGATGAAATAATTCCATGTCAGTTCACCGTTGTCTGCACTTTCTGCATGTTTTACAGGAAACCAGACTTCGACGTTGGTAAACATACGGGCACGCTCTGCAGTGTCCACTCCTTCGAGTTTCATCAAGGCGGTGGAATCTGAGCGGAAGCGGTATTCTTCGATAAAGAAAGGTACGAAGATGCCGTCTAGCAGACAAATGATGTATTCTGCCTCCACCCGATCGAAAATGTCGTCGGTGAAAGTGAACTGCAGTTCGCCATGGATACCATGTGGCTTGTTGAATATACCTATCTTATATACTTCTTCTCGTTTAATCATATGGTCAGATTCTCGTGATTCTTGCTCCGATAGCATTCAGACGTCCTTCAATGTCCTGATAACCGCGGTCTATCTGTTCGATGTTGTGGATGCGGCTGATACCGTCGGCGCTCATGGCTGCAATGAGTAGAGCGATACCGGCACGAATGTCGGGTGAGGTCATGTTGCCGCCGTGTAGGCGGAAACCACGGTTGTGGCCGATGACCACGGCACGGTGCGGGTCGCAGAGGATGATCTGTGCTCCCATGTCTATCAGCTTGTCTACGAAGAACAAGCGGCTCTCGAACATCTTTTGGTGGATGAGCACACTTCCCTTAGCTTGAGTAGCTACTACGAGCATCACACTCAGCAGGTCGGGGGTTAGTCCCGGCCAGGGGGCGTCTGCAATGGTCATGATGGAGCCGTCGATGAACGATTCTATCTCGTAGGTCTCCTGTGCAGGAACATAAATATCATCGCCCTGTTGCTCCAGACGGATGCCCAAGCGGCGGAAGCACTGGGGAATAATACCCAGGTTTTCGTAGGAGACGTTCTTGATGGTCAGTTCGCTGGCTGTCATTGCGGCCATGCCGATGAAACTACCCACTTCGATCATGTCAGGCAGGATGGTGTGCTCTGTACCATGCAATTCCTTTACCCCTTCAATCGTAAGCAGGTTCGAGGCGATGCCGGTTATCTTGGCGCCCATGCGGTTCAGCATACGGCAGAGTTGTTGTACGTAAGGTTCGCAGGCCGCGTTGTAAATGGTTGTTTTTCCTTCGGCCAGCACGGCGGCCATGACGATATTGGCCGTACCTGTAACAGATGCTTCGTCCAGTAGCATATAGGTGCCATTCAGGCGGTCGGCCGTTATTTCGAACGTGCCGGCCTCTTCATTATATCTGAAGTCGGCTCCTAAATTCTGAATGCCGATGAAGTGAGTGTCAAGTCTCCGACGCCCTATCTTGTCGCCTCCTGGTTTGGAGATGATAGCCTTGCCGAAGCGTGCCACCATGGGGCCTACCAACATTACCGAACCACGCAGGCTGGAGCATTTCTTCAGGAACTCTTCGCTTTCCAGGTAGGCAGTATCTATCCGTGCCGCTTGGAAGGTATAGGTGTCAATTCCTGTTTTAGACACTTCTACCCCCATGTCGCGCATCAGCTGAATCAGGTTGTTTACGTCCAGAATGTTGGGCACATTGTGTACGGTCACCTTCTCTGCTGTGAGCAGGGTGGCGCAGATGATTTGCAATACTTCATTCTTGGCTCCTTGCGGATGGATGTCACCTGCCAGCCTGTGTCCTCCTTCGATGATGAATGATGCCATGATAGTCGGTTTGTTGGATCTGTTTGTGAAGTCCGCTAATGGGGCAGAATTCAATATTTCTTTTTCTTGTTATTTCGGTTGTTATTGTTATTGGGGGTATTGGCCTTGGTCGGACGATAGTATAAGTCAATTCGTTCGGCCATCAGCTTCAGAATTTCATCTGTCATCTGTAATTTCCCGCCCGACAGTTCATACAAATCGTCTGCTATTTTGCGGTCGTCTACCGTGTCTTTGTTCCACGTCATGTAGTCCTTCTTCATGTGGTTGCAGATGAGGGCTACCAGATTTTGCTTTTCATCCCCTTCAGGAAATTCGCATGCCTTCTGTATCAGCACTTCCAGTGTGCGGCCGTAATGGCGGTAACGGATTTTTGTGCAAGGATAAGGCACTGGCTCAGGTTTGGCATCGAGGTTGTTTTTGGGGATTACCTCAAACGGATAGTCGATGTCCAGCTTGAAGTCGGACATGATAGCCAAGTGATCCCATAACTTGTGTTTAAAGTCGGGTACGTCGCGCAGGTGAGGAAACATGCCTCCCATGATGTTGATGATGGTGTTGGCACAACGTTGGCGCTCGGCACGGTCTTCGATGGTCAGTGCGTGGTCTACCATGTTCTGGATGCTGCGACCATATTCAGGCAGGGGCATCCGTTTCTGTTGGGTGTTATATTGCATATATTCAGTAAATTATCGGTTTATAGTGAACGGCTAATTATCCGTTCAGCAGATTTTTGGGTTTGCCTGCTACGAATTCCTTCAGGTAGAAGGGTTCGAAGTAGGCTACGTCTTCGAAATTCTCTTCAGCGATGGCTTTCTCGGCCAGGGGAAACATCATACTGGCCAGCGGGCGGATGCCGTCGATAAAGTGAGCGTTGGGGTGCGTAATTTTTTCCTTGCACTTGGCTGCTCCGTCTCCGAAGAAATAGACAGGGTGCTGGTCGAGGATTTCGCGGTATGAGTTTTCGTCCACAATGTCGGCAGCAATATCGCGTACGGGTTTCAAGGCGCGGTCGTAGACGGCAGCATAGACTTCCATGCGGCGGGCATCTATCATGGGGCACAGCAGGGCATCGTCGGGAAGCTCGTCGTGATAGAGCAATACCGGCACGCACTGTACTTTCAGCGTAGGCAGGCCGATGAGTTTCAGGTTACGTCCGTAGCAGATGCCTTTTGCCATGGATACTCCGATGCGCAGGCCTGTATAGGACCCCGGCCCGCAACTGACGGCTACCGCATCCAACGGCATGGCATGGCTATCGGCGAAAGACAATGCTTCGTCTACAAAAACTCCCAATGATACGGCATGTGAAGGGCCGTTCAAGTCTTCCTTTTTGAACACTACCTGCCCGTCTTCGCTCACGGCTACCGAACAGGCAGAAGTGGATGTTTCAATATGCAGGATACATGACATAGTTACTATTCATCTTTTTAATCAGCTGACAAATTTACGTGATTATTTTCAGTAATTAAAAATAATCGTGTAATTTTGCACAAAACTTAAGAAGCATTATGATACAGTCGATGACGGGATATGGCAAGGCTATTGTCGAATTGCCCGATAAAAAGATAAATGTTGAGATAAAATCGCTTAACAGCAAGGCGATGGATCTGTCGGCACGAATTGCTCCCGCTTACAGAGAGAAGGAGATGGAAATCCGCAACGAAATAGCCCGCGTGCTGGAGCGTGGCAAGGTGGATTTCAGCCTTTGGGTGGAGAAAAAGGATGCCGAGCAACTGGCTACTCCCATCAATCAGGAACTGGTGGCTGCCTACTATCATCGTATCAAGGAAATCTCTTCTGCTACAGGTATTCCTGAGCCTGAAGACTGGTTTGGCACTCTGCTTCGTCTGCCTGATGTGATGACCAAGACCGAGACACAGGAACTGAGCGAAGAGGAGTGGCAGGTGGCTCATGCGGCCGTCGAAGAGGCACTGAACCATCTGGTGGACTTCCGCAAGCAGGAAGGTGCTGCACTTGAGAAAAAGTTCCGTGAGAAAATAGCCAACATTGCCCATCTGCTCGAAACGGTGGAACCCTACGAAAAGGAACGTGTCGGAAAAATAAAGGACCGCATTGTCGATGCGCTCGAGAAGACGATCAGCGTGGATTACGACAAGAACCGTCTGGAGCAGGAACTCATCTATTACATCGAGAAGCTGGACATCAACGAAGAGAAGCAACGCCTCAGCAATCACTTGAAATATTTCATCAGCACGCTGGAGACAGGTAGCGGACAAGGTAAGAAGTTGGGCTTCATCGCACAGGAGATGGGGCGAGAAATCAATACCTTGGGCAGCAAGTCCAACCATGCGGAGATGCAGAAGATCGTGGTTCAGATGAAGGATGAGCTGGAGCAGATCAAGGAACAGGTACTGAATGTAATGTAATCGATTTTTAAGTATGGGTAAACTGATTATCTTTTCCGCCCCTTCAGGTTCGGGCAAATCGACTATCATCAACTATCTGCTGACGCAGAACCTGAACTTGGCTTTTTCCATTTCGGCCACCAGCCGTCCGCCGCGTGGCACGGAGCGCGATGGTGTGGAGTATTTCTTCCTTTCGCCCGAAGAATTCCGCCGTCGTATTGCTGAGGGTGAGTTCTTGGAGTACGAAGAAGTCTACCACGATCGCTTCTATGGAACGTTGAAGGCACAGGTCGAAAAGCAGTTGGCTGCTGGGCAAAATGTGGTGTTCGACGTCGATGTCGTAGGCGGATGCAACATCAAGAAGTTTTATGGCGACCGTGCCCTGTCTGTTTTTATCCAGCCGCCTTCGGTCGAAGAGTTGCGCAAGCGTCTGGTGGGGCGAGGTACTGATACGCCCGAAGTCATCGAGGATCGTGTGGCCAAGGCTGCTTATGAAATGTCTTTTGCCCCGAAGTTCGACAAGATTATTGTGAACGACGACTTGGAAACGGCCAAGGCCGAGGCGTTGGAGATAATCACCCAATTCTTGAAGGCATGACGAAAGATTATAGCGGCAAGAACTTTTCGCGCAAGATGAACAAGGGATTGTTGATTGTCAACGTCATCTTGCTGGTATGTGCCGTATGGTTGCTAATTGCCAATATACAGCACGAAGAATACACTGTAGCTATAGGCATGGGGCTTGTTGGTATAGTGTCCATCGCAAACGGCACCCTTGCTTTCCTTCGGCTGAAGGGAAAGAAAATCTGATATGCTTATGGATATTGGCATCTTTAGCGGTTCGTTCAACCCTATCCATGTCGGCCATCTGGCCTTGGCCAATTACCTTTGCGAGTTTGGCGGGCTGGATGAATTGTGGTTTCTGGTGACTCCCCGCAATCCTTTCAAGGTGGGGCAGGACCTGCTGCCCGATGCCTTGCGGTTGGAATTGGTGCAACTGGCCGTAGAGGGATATCCCAAGTTTCGTGCTTCCGATTTCGAATTCCATTTGTCTCAACCTTCTTATACCATCCATACGTTCGACCGCCTGAAGGAAGTCTATCCGCAACACACATTTCACCTGATTATCGGATCGGACAACTGGCATTCCTTCTCCCGCTGGTATCAATCTGAACGCTTGCTGGCCGAGAATCCCATTTTGATTTATCCCCGTTCAGGCTATCCCGTCGACGAGTCTTCTCTACCTCCTCGCGTGCGTCTGGTCGATTCGCCTGTACTCGAAATCAGCTCTACCTTTATCCGAGAGTCTATCGAGGCAGGGAAGGATGTACGCTATTTCCTTCATCCTCGCGTGTACGAACGGCTGATGCAGAAGTAAGCTTTCGGCTTTGTTCACTTGCCTTAATTATGCTCCCCAAAAATAAGTAATGTTTTTGCTGAATGGAAAGTATTGTTTTGTCGAGCGAAAAGCAATGCTTTACCATGCAGAAAGCAATGTTTTATAAAACGGAATAGGTTGAGACTTTAGGAAGTGACTGTTATAGGTCGAATAGTCTCTCTACCGCCACGGCTACTCCATCTTCATCATTACTCAGGGTAATGTAGTCAGCAGCTTGTTTCACTGGCTCCTGGGCATTGGCCATGGCAACTCCCATGCCTGCGAATTTAATCATGCTAAGGTCATTGTAACCGTCGCCCATAGCGACCATCGCTTCACGCGTGAGGCCCAGTTTGTCCAATAGCACGGACAAGGATTGGGCTTTATCGATTCCCATCGGCACCAACTCCAGGAAGTAAGGCTCTGAGCGGTAGACGCTGATTTGTCCCTGCAGGCGGAGGGAGAGTTCGGCTTCGGTTCGTATCAGTCGGTCGGGGTCGCCCACGATGAGGCATTTGGGCAAGGGGAGGGGAGCTGCTGCCAGAAAATCGTCTACGGCACGTATCTGCATTTTGTTCAGAAAGGCTTCCTTGCGGACATATTCGTCGTCGGGACTTTCGGTCAGGATGTATTCGTTATCGTAGGTCAGGATGGCCTGTTCGTTACGCACAGAGGCTGTATAGAGTATGGGCAGCACATCGTCGGGCAAGAGGTTCTTGTAGAGCAGACGGCCTGTGCCCCATTCGATAATTTCGCCTCCGTTGTAGGAGAGGATGAAACCACCGTATTCTTTCATGCGTAGAGCGTTGGCCAGGGGAGCGATGCCATACGTGGGGCGGCCTGAGGCCAGTACCAGGCGGACGCCGCTCTGCTGGAGGCGGAGCAGGGTCTGCAGGTTGCGTGGAGAAATCTCTTTCTTCGAGTTGGTCAGGGTGCCGTCCAGGTCGAGGACAAGCAGGTGGTATTTTTGTGTCATCTTGTGGTTTCTTTATTGAATTTTAGCGGCAAAGATACGGAAAGACGAGAGCAGAGGCAAATCACAAGAGCAGGAATTTTCTGTCTGATTGAGGAATGTATTTCCTTTTTTTGAGCAAAGTGAAAAAATAATAGGTTTTTGAACGAGAAAAATGTTCTTTGTATTGTTATTATTGCTGCCTTAGCTATCGGCTATTCTTCAAGGTTTGTAATGGCTGGAACTATGGAAAATATTTTTAATAGAATTAAGTATGGAAACGACAAAAGAAATCTATGAAGCCCCCCTTTGTACAGTCATCGAGGTAGACGCACAAGAAGTAATCTGCACCAGCGGCACACACCAAGGTTTTGAAGAAGACAAGTATCCTTACGGATGGTAATTGACATCCAACAATCAAACCAACCAACTTATCAGTCATGAAACAAATCAAAGCTATACTCTATCTGGCGGTCTTGACCGCCATGGTATCCGCCTGCTCCGAGGACGAACTGGCAGACAACACACAACCCTCAGGCAAAGTGCCAATGGAATTCTACGCCAACACCGACGCCTCCACACGCACCGAGCTCACTACCGGAAATGCCGTATATTGGGAAGCGAACGACACCATCTCGCTGTTCGACCCCAAGGGCGATAACAATCGCTTCTATACTACCGAAAGCGGTCCGAGCGTCACCTTCACAGGCGAGGCAACTCCTGCCGAGGGTACCTATTATGCTCTCTACCCGTATGATACGAATGCACAAATAAAAGGCACCACCATCACCACCACTCTGCCAGCCGAACAGATGGCACGAGCAGGCAGTTTCGCACAAGGCCTGAATCCGTCCGTAGCCACGGCCGACGCCACGAACAACCTTTGTTTCAAAAATGTATGTGCTTTGGTGAAATTTACGCTTGACGGAAGTATCACCACTACCATAACCAAGGCAACACTTTGCGGAAACAATGGTGAGGCGTTGGCAGGGACACTGACTATCGATGCAACAGCCTCAACACCAATAGCAATGGCTGACACAAGTTTTGGGCAAACAGTAATTGAACTAAACGGACCTCTTACTCCGGGTACTACCTACTATTTCGTAACCGCCCCGGCCTCACTAAGCAACGGGCTGACCCTCAGCCTCTATGATGATAAAGGGAACGTATGGAAGAAAGAAGGCACTCAACCAGCCACACTTACAGCTAGCCGCATACTGAATTTGGGAACAATGCAACCTGACAACTTCGAACCGGCACAAGGATATGAAGTGATAGACGGCACGTATCATATCTACAATGCCGATGGTCTGAAAGTTTGGGCTTCAGATACCGATGTATTGGACAAGGACGCCATACTGGAAAAAGACATAGACCTGACAGGCGTGAAGTGGACACCTGTAGGTAGCGACAAGAACACCGGCACAGGCTACGCCGGAGACTTCAACGGCAATGGAAAATTTATCTACAACCTTGTGGTAGAAAGCGACGCAAGCAATGTGGGTTTCTTCGGTGGACTGGCCGGAGGCACGATACATGATGTGAAGTTTGCCAACGCCAAGGTGAGCAGTAGTAACGGTGCATCGTATGTAGGGGTAGTGGCAGGTGCCAGCCTGGGCAAGATAGAGGACTGCAATGTGCGTAATTCCGAAGTATCGGGAAACTATGCCGGTGCCATTACTGGTAACAACAGCTTGCAGGTGAACGAGTGCAATGCGCTCGATGTGCAGGTGACAGCTACTTATGCTGCCGGAGGAATTGCAGGAGTCAACTATGGAAAGATAGAGTATTGTACGTTGTCGGGCCATACTACCATTGTAGCTAATGGAAGCAGTCCCCGTGCGGGAGGAATTGTAGGCGAAACAGCAGAACAAAGTGGTGTTACCACCAGTGGACGTTTGTTGAAGTGTGCCGTGGATGGTGCCATCATTTCGGCTACTTGGGCTGGAGGCATTGCCGGTGAAAACAGTTTTGGAATCGTGGCTCAATGTGTAGCGAATGACGTAACAGTAATACATCAGGCATCTAATGCAAGTTCTTATTTGGGTGGCGTGGTAGGTTATAACACTCGAGGCGATGTAGTGGCCAGCTATTCGGCTTATTCTACAATAGGTACTGAAAAACTTATATCAGCAGCGATGGGCGGTATTGTGGGATATAATAACAACAGTTCGTCAAATGTCTATGGCTGTTATTCCACGCACGTATCGTTGCTGGGTACAATAAATGATAAAGGAAGCATTGCCGGATATACCAGTGGACACGTCACTTCGTGCTATGCTGTTTTGCCCGATGATGTGACAGATGTCAACTTGGTGGGAAAGTCTGGTACATACGCTCCTGATCATTGTGTTGCTACTGGGGATATAAATTATTCTGCATTGACAGATAATGTTCCCAACCTTACCGCTTCTGACGGCTCTGTCTGGGAAGCAGCCAAGATATGGGACCTTACCGCTTCAGGTACTCCTACCATCGTGTCGACTTATATTTGCGAGCCGCCGGCCACGAAGCCTTGACCTCGCATCTTTGTGATAAATGAAAGCCCTCAACGACCTTGTCCGGCAGTTGAGGGCTTTTTATGTTTGGCCTGTTTGATATGGAATGTGTCGGATTACTCCAAGCACTCATCCAAGTCATGCGCCAACTGTTCCTTGTCAAGGTGTTGGCCGATAAAGACAATCTTTTGCATGCGGTCGCCGTACTTTTCGTCCCAGTCGCGAAGCAAGCCAGGCTCTTGTTTCATCAGCTCGATGAGGTCTTCTTCGGGCGCGGTGGCATACCACTGTCCTGCCTCGGTGAGCTGCTTCTGTACGCCAGCCTGCTCGAAGAGGTAGGACATGTCGCGGTTGTGGCTGAAGTAGCACACGCCTTTGGCGCGGATGATGTTCTTGGGCCAGCGGGTGGCGATGAAGTGGTCGAGCTTGTGGATGTCGAAGGCCGGTCGGCGGTAGTATACAAATGTGCCGATGCCGTATTCTTCCACCTCTCCGCCTTCGTGGTCGTGGTGGTGATGGTGGTGATGATGTCCTTCTTCTTCGTGCTCGTGTTCCTCGTGGTGGTGCTCTTCTTCATGCTCGTGGTGATGGCTGCCGTGGGCATGTGCTTCGCGCTCCTCTTCCTCCGTGGCGGCACGTTCTATTTCGCGGATCCAGCCGGCTGAGGTGGCGGCACGTTCGAAGTCGAACAGATGTGTGTCGAGCAGTTTCTCCAGCGGCACGTCGGCGTAGTTGCATTCGATGATTTCGGCTGAAGGTTGCAGGGTGCGGATGATTTTCTTGATGCGTCCCAACTCTTCGGGCTTCACTTCGGCCGCTTTGTTCAACAGGATGATGTTGCAGAATTCAATCTGCTGGATGATGAGGTTTTCGATGTCTTCTTCATCCAGTCCCTTGCGTGTCAGGCTGTCGCCGCAGGCAAATTCGCTTTGCAGGCGCAGGGCGTCGACTACGCTGACCAGGCAGTCCAGGCGGCAGATGCCGTGGCGGGTATAGGCATCGCCCAGGCGAGGGATGGAACAGAGTGTCTGTGCGATGGGTTCGGGCTCGCAGATACCGCTGGCTTCGATGACGATGTAGTCGAAACGTTCGGTGCACATCAGTTCATAGACTTGCTCAATGAGGTCGGCTTTTAGGGTGCAACAGATGCAGCCGTTTTGCAGGGCTACGAGGCTGTCGTCTTTCTGAGCCACTACGCCGCCTTTCTGGATGAGGTCGGCATCGATGTTCACCTCGCCGATGTCGTTTACGATGACAGCGAAGCGGATGCCTCGCTTGTTGGCCAGGATGCGGTTCACCAAGGTGGTTTTGCCACTGCCCAGGTATCCCGTGAGCAGCAGTATGGGAATTTCTTTTTGTTTCATGTCGTTTTTTATTTAGCAGGGGCAAAGATAAGCCTTCTGGATTAGATTATGCTTCCAAGTCTTACCTTTTTCTTGTAAGTTCTCTTTGTTTTTAGATAAAATAGGATGCACTTCGACAGCGTCTTCACTTAAAAGCAGGCTTTTAGTTTGGTACTGCGCTCACCTTTCACTATTTTTGCAGAAGCATCTGCGGAGAGGGCGGTTGTTGGTTCCTCTTTCTGTCAAAAGATGCCATGTCGTAACCCTTAAAAAGAAAGAGATTTATGTTTTCTGGAATTGTAGAAGAGTGTGCCACGCTGGTAAACGTGGTAAAAGAACAGGAGAATGTGCATTTCACTTTCCGTTGCTCCTTCGTGGGCGAATTGAAGATTGACCAAAGTGTGGCCCACAACGGCGTCTGCCTGACCGTCGTGGCGCTGACCGACGATACTTATACCGTCACTGCCATGAAGGAGACGCTCGACCGCTCCAACCTGGGCTTGCTGAAGGTGGGCGACGAGGTAAACGTGGAGCGCAGCATGATGATGAACGGACGTCTGGACGGACACATCGTGCAGGGGCATGTCGATCAGACAGCTACTTGCATCGACGTGAAGGATGCCGAAGGCAGCTATTATTTCACCTTCCGCTATGCGTTCGACAAGGAAATGGCCCGACGTGGCTACATCACTGTGGACAAGGGTTCGGTTACAGTCAACGGAGTCAGCCTGACGGTGTGCAACCCTACGGACGATACCTTCCAGGTGGCCATCATTCCCTATACCTTTGAACATACCAATTTCCACGCCATTCAGGTGGGCTCGGTAGTGAACTTGGAGTTTGACATCATCGGCAAGTACATCAGCCGTATGATCCAGTATCAGTCATAAATCATATCATATAAAAAAATGAAGAATCTGTGCTGGATGCTCTTAGGAGCAAGTCTGTTGACAGCCTGCAACCCTGCGGCTAAAATGGAAATCAGCGGTACGCTGAATGGCATTGAGAGTGATACGTTGTTGGTCAACCATCGGTCGGTAGACGGTGGCGAGGCACGGCTAGACACAGTGCCTATGCAGAATGGGCAGTTTGCCTTCAATGTGGGCGACAGCGTGCTGAAGCAAGTTTATATCTACGCCAAGCCCTCGGGTAATGGTGCTATTAGTATGAAAGCTTTGGGACTAGTACTCTTGCCTGGCCGTCCTGTTACGGTAAGCGGTACGCTGGATGATTATCGTCTGAGTGGTGATGCTTTTTACGAAGCCTGCAATGAACTGAATGAACAGCTCCGCCCTTGCATCACGAAGCTCGATTCGCTTAGCAAAGTATGTATGCAGATGGAGGTTGATGGCATTCCTGCCGACAGCATCCGACGGGCTTATGCCCCTTCACGAGAATTTCTGAACCGTATGCAGGACCTGCGTTGTGACTTCATCCGCAGCCATGCCGACCAGGATGTGGCCGTCTATGCTCTGTCACGCGACTTGTCTGTTGAGAAGATTGGCGAGATGCTTGATGTGGTAGCCGAGCCTGTACGTACGGGTGTGATGGCACCGTTGTATCGTCAGGTAAAGGATGGTTATGACAAGGAAATGGCCCGTCGTGCTGCTGCCGAACGGGTGAAAGAAGGCAATGCGGCTCCCGAATTTACGCTGAAAGATCTCAAGGGTAATGACTTTACTCTTTCGTCGCTTCGAGGCAAGTATGTAGTACTTGATTTTTGGGGCAGCTGGTGTGGTTGGTGTATCAAGGGTGTACCCGATATGAAGAAGGCCTATGCCAAGCACAAGGCCAAGGTTGAATTTGTGGGCATCGACTGTCGTGATACAGAGGAGAAATGGCGCAAGGCGGTAGAAGAGCATGACATGCCTTGGTTGCATGTTCGCAACGAGGGCGATCCCGATGTCTCTGTCCTGTATGCTGTCCGCGGCTATCCGACGAAGATAGTCATCAGTCCCGAAGGTATTATCCTGAAAGTAGTTGTAGGTGAGGATCCTGAATTCTATACCTATTTGGACGGATTGCTGAAGTGAGGCATGTATTTGAAACAGCCTTCTTAAGTCTTCAAGATATTGTCATAAACTTATAGATGGAGAGATAGCAATGGATTTTCTGCAATTGGCGGCCAGCCGCCAGAGCGATCGCGCTTACGAGCACCGGCCTGTGGAGCGCGAAAAGTTGGAGCGCATCCTTCAGGCGGCCTGCCTGGCTCCTTCGGCCTGCAACGCCCAGCCGTGGAAGTTTGTGGTGGTGGACGACCCCGAACTCGCGCGAAGGGTGGGGAAGGCTGCCGCAGGGCTGGGCATGAACCAGTTTGCCAAGGAGGCGCCTGTTCATATCCTCATTGTCGAGGAGTCGATGAACTTCACTTCCTTCCTTGGCGCAAAGATCAAGGACAAGTATTTTCCCCTGATAGACATCGGCATCGCCGCTGCTCACATCACGCTTGCCGCCGAGAGCGAAGGCCTCGGCTCGTGCATCGTGGGTTGGTTCGACGAGAAGGAGATGAAGCAGTTGGTGGGCATTCCTGCGGGCAAGCGCCTGTTGCTCGATGTAGTCGTAGGCTATGCGGCCAAGCCCAAGCGCAAGAAGTCGCGCAAGGATCTGGAGAAAGTCGTATCGTATAATCACTATTAAAAACTGTGGCGTGCGAGGCTATACTTGCACCCTTTCTGACGAAGCACTGCGTCAGCCTTTCAGAAAGTGCTTCCTGAGGGTCTCATGCAGTGCTTTGTGAGGAGGTGAGGAAGCACTGTGTCACGCCTTCATGAAGCACTGTGTGAGGACGTCTGCTGGTGGAATGTACCCCTGCGACGCCCTTTTTTGTTTAATAAGTCCGCAGATTTGCTAAAACATGTTATTAAACATGCTTTTTTAGTTGGATTATTTGCAAGTTGCTGAAAAGTGCGTACCTTTGCAGTGTGTTTTTCATAGTATTAGATTTAAGGTTAACAAAGGTTGGGCTCAGCGGAGCCCTTTTTTTATGTCCGTACCTCTCGTGTCGGGATTATAAATCTTTCAGCAACACTTCGCCCGCATTTCTGTAATATTCTTCACGTGCTTTCATCAGTGTCGTCCACTGGTCGTTGTAGGCGTGTTCCTTGTCTATCTTGAAGTCCTCTGAACCATGCGAGTCGAGGCGGTCGAGCAGGACGGCTACGTTCAGGCGGTTGATGTCCATCGAGGGCTGGTAGGAGATCGATTCGCTCTTCTCGTCGGTAGCCACTTCGTGCACCAGCTTCACGTCCTGAAGCTCTTCAAAGATGCGTCGGGTCAGGCGGATGGGGATCTGACATTCCTCCGAAATCTCTTCGGCCGTATAGGGCTTTTCGCCGCGGGCAAAGCGCTTGGCGATGAGCGACATCATCAGCACGGCCACGAAGTCGTGGTATCGTCGGCTGATGTTACGCGTATCCTTGTCGAAGCTGAAGCTGTTGATGTTCTGCCCTGCATAGGTCAGCTGGACGCCAAAGAGGCAGATGGTCCACGAGATCTGAAGCCAGAGGAGGAGCAACGGCAGGGCGGCGAAACTACCGTAGATGGCATTGTAGCGCGACACCCACAACTGGCTGCTGATGTAGAGGAACTGAAAGGCCTGATAGGCGGTACCTGCCAGGATGCCCGATATGAGCGCGTGCTTGAACTTCACCTTCGTGTTGGGCATGAAGATGTAGAGCCCTGTGAACATGCACCACGTCAGTACATAGGGGATGAGGCGCACCAGAAACTTGCCCAAAGGGGCCAGCAGGGTGAAGTCTTCCATGTTCTTCAGCATGGTGCTCATGAAGATGGAAAGACCGCCCGAGAGTACCAATAGGATAGGTATCAGGAGCAGCATGGAGAAATAGTCCGTGATGCGCCGATAGACGCTTCGTGCCTTCTGCACCTGCCAGATGCGGTTGAAGGTGATTTCCATGTTGTTGATCAGGTTGAGCACCGACCAGAGCAACATGATGAGACCCACGCCGATGAAGATGCCGTTCTTCGTTTGCGACAGGTAGGTATTGACGATGTTCAGGATGGCGCTGCTCGTCTCGTTCAGGCCGCCGAAGCCTGTGGCGATTTCGTGTTCTATCACGTTGTCGAAGCCGAATCCACGCGCAATGGCGAAGACCACGGCCAGGATGGGAATGAGGGCAAACAGCGTGCTATAGGTCAGGGCAGCGGCCTTGTTGGCCAGTCGGTCCTTGGTAAATCGGTTGACACAGAGGTAGATAGTCTTGATGACGGTATAGACGGAGAAGGTGGTCTTGTTCACCTCGTCCTCCGTGATGCGCCAGATGTCATCGGTGAGGAACTTCCAGAGTCTTGCGATTTTTTGGTTCATGGCAAAGATACATATATAATAAAAAAGAAAAGCAGTTGGCCTGTAAGCCGGGTTCTGTGCCTTGTCCGAGGGGGACAAGGTGTCTGCCATTTATCTGAGCCGTATGTCACCATACGCGCTTTAGCGGTCTACCCTCCGGCATCGAGCGAGCAACTCTCCTTGCGCCGGTTTACATGACCTTACAACTCCCAAGACGCACAGCCCTTGTGTCGCCACAAGACTGGTGGGCTCTTACCCCGCCTTCTCACCCTTACCCTCCTTCCGAGAGAAGAAGGGCGGTTGTTTTCTTCTGCGTTACTCTACCCTCGCGGACAGCTTTCTGTTAGGAAGTGGGACGCTCTGTGTTGCCCGGACTTTCCTCATGCACACCCAAGGTGCAGGCGGCAGACCGGCCAACTGCTTTATGGTGGCAAAGGTACGATTTTCGCGTCAAAAACACAGGATTTATGGAAATAATTCGTAGATTTGCTCGTATTAATCACCCACAAACAGACATTTCATGAACAAAAACTATCTTATTCTTGCTCTTTTGCTCTTCTGCTCCTTGCCATCCGCAAGGACCTATGCCGCAAGCGGGGACATTCCGCCCGAGGTCGTTGCCCTGACCGACAGCCTTAAACAAAAATATGCTCCCGACGGGCGTGTCGCCCTCTTCAAGACAGACTATACGTTCGACGGCAAGCGCGTGATGCTTCGTGGCGAGACTACTTCGCCTTCTGCCAAGGCCGAACTGGTGGAGGCCCTGTCGAAGGCCGGCTACGAGGTGATGGACTGCCTGAAGGTGCTGCCCGACGAGGCAGCGCTTGAGGGAAAGACTTATGGCATCATCAACCTCTCCGTGGCCAGCTTGCGCGTACAGCCCGACTATTCGTCGGAGATGATGACGCAAGCCCTGCTGGGTATGCCCGTGCGTGTGCTTGAGCGCGACGGATGGTATCGCATTCAGACGCCCGACGACTACATCGCCTGGACGCATCGTGTCAGTGTCCTGCCCGTCACCCGCGAGGAACTGACGGCTTGGAATCGGGCAGAAAAGGTCGTGGTCACGTCGCACTACGCCTTCGTCTACTCCCAACCCGACCGACGCTCGCAGACGGTGTCCGACATCGTGGCGGGCAACCGCCTGAAGCTGGAAGGCACGAAGGGTGGCTTCTATCGTGTGTCTTATCCCGACGGCCGACAGGGCTATGTGGAGAAGTCCGCCGCCCTGCCCGAAAAGGAATGGCGCAAGAGCCTGAAGCAGGATGCCGCCAGCATCATCCGCACGGCCCACACGCTGATGGGGGTGCCCTATCTTTGGGCAGGCACCTCGTCGAAAGGCGTGGATTGTAGCGGCTTCGTGCGCACAGTGCTCTTCATGCACGACATCATCATCCCCCGCGACGCCTCTCAGCAGGCCTACGTGGGGCAACATATCGACATCGCCCCCGACTTCTCCAACCTCCAGCCGGGCGACCTCGTGTTCTTCGGACGCAAGGCCACGGCCGAACGCAAGGAGCGGGTGGTGCATGTGGGTATCTACATCGGCGACCGCCGCTTCATCCACTCGCAGGGCGATGTACGCATCAGCAGCTTCGACCCGCAGGACGAACGGTTCGACGAATACAACTTGGGGCGCCTGCTCTTCGCCGCGCGCGTGCTTCCATCTATTAATAAGGAGAAGGGGCTGAACACGACGGACGAGAACCCCTACTATCGGTGGTGAGCAGGAAAGCATTGCTTTCCCCTCCGTAAAGCACCGTTTTCTCCTCCGCAAAGCATTGCTTTCTTGAGGACGTAGGGGCTGTATTGAAAATAGACTAAAAACGATATAAAATAAGAAGATACTACTATGCAAAATAGAAGAGATTTCCTGAAGACGGCGGCCTTTGCCGCATTGGGTTCAGGCATGGTGATGAACGAAGCGCTGGCCGCTGAAAAGAAGCGGGGCGCATGGTTCAATCTGAACAGAAAGAGTGGCGCAGGGACGCAGATGAAGTTGCGCTTCTTCGCCTACGAGTTGAAGCTCCGCCATGTCTTTACTGTGGCCACCTACTCGCGCAGCACGACGCCCGATGTGCAGGTGGAGTTGGAGTACGACGGCGTCATCGGTTATGGCGAAGCCTCCATGCCGCCCTACCTCCAGAAGGAGCTGGGCACGATGGACAGCGTGATGGCTTTCCTGAAGAAGGTGCAGGACACGATCGGTCGGTTCTCCGACCCCTTCCAGATGGAGGATATCCTGGCTTACATCGACAGCCTTTCGGAGGGCGACGCGGCGGCCAAGGCGGCCGTAGACATCGCCCTGCACGACCTTGTGGGTAAACTCCTGCAGGCGCCCTGGTACAAAATATGGGGGCTGGACAAGGAAAAGGCCCCGTCGACCACCTTCACCATCGGCATCGATACGCCCGACGTGGTGCGCGAAAAGACAAAGGAGTGCGCCGACCGTTTCAACATCCTCAAGGTGAAGCTCGGAGGCGACAACGACAAGGAGATGATCGAGACCATCCGTTCGGTCACGTCCCTGCCCATTGCCGTCGACGCCAACCAGGGGTGGACCGACCGCCAGCATGCTCTCGACGAGATACACTGGCTCAAGGAGCAGGGCATCGTCATGGTGGAGCAACCCATGCCTAAGGCGCAGATAGACGACATCGCCTGGATTACCCAGCAGAGTCCTCTGCCCATCTTTGCCGACGAGGGCGTCCAGCGCCTGAAGGATGTACCTGCGCTGAAGGGAGCCTATACAGGCATCAACATCAAGCTGATGAAGTGTACAGGCATGCGCGAGGCGTGGAAGATGCTCAACCTGGCGCGCGCGCTCGACATGAAGGTGATGGTGGGTTGCATGACGGAGACTTCGTGTGCCTGCTCGGCGGCCGCCCAACTCTCGCCCGCGGTCGATTTTGCCGACCTCGACGGCAACCTGCTCATAGCCAACGACCGCTTCCGAGGCATGGAGGTGGTCAAGGGAAAGATTACCTTGCCCGACCTGCCTGGCATTGGGGTGGCGATTAATAATTGATAATTCTCCATTTTCCATTAAATGTATGAAGAATCTGCTTTATCTTGTTCTGTTTCTGCTGGCCTTTTCGGCTTGCAACCGCAAGGCGTCCGACGCTTCCTACTCGTGGGAGGCCGACCTGCACCAACGCCTCCTGACTGATTTCTGCCTGACGGAGGCGCAAGTGAAAGATTACATCCGCCGTTACCTGCCCGACGTGACCGACGAGCAGATGCGCCAATGGGAGGAGTCGGGCGCGTTGGAGTGCATGATGCTCGATGGCGAGAAGCGCTACTTTCGCAATGCGGGTCCCAACCTTTTCCGCATCGACTCCCTGTGTCGTGAGGTGAAGCTGGCCAAGGAAGGCGAACAGGTGAGCACCAGCGACCGCGCGAATGCTGAGAACCTGCCCGAAATCTTGGCCGCTACCGACGGACGAAACGACTCGTGCCTGGCGGCTCCCAAGCGCATGCGCGTCACCTATACGCTGACCGTCGACACTAATGCCGTCCCAGCGGGCGAAGTAGTGCGTTGCTGGCTGCCCTATCCACGCACGGACATTCCCCGCCAGCAGGACGTGAAGCTGATAGCCACCAGCGAGCCTTCGTACACGCTGACCTCTGAAGGCACGACGCACAGCACCCTCTACATGGAGAAGCGGGCGGTGAGCGGAGAGCCCACTGTCTTCTCGGAAACGTTCGAATACACGTCCTATGGTGAGTGGCATGACATTCGTCCCTCCGACGTCCTGCCCTACGACACCACGACGGAGCTCTACCGACGCTATACGTCCGAGCGCGACCGCCACATTGTCTTCTCGCCCCGCCTGCGCCAGCTGGCTGACAATTTGACAGAGGGCGAGGACAATCCCTACTTGAATGCCTGTCGCATCTTCCGCTGGGTGAACGATCACTTCCCTTGGGCCTCTGCGCGCGAGTATTCTACCATCGACAACATCCCTGAATATGTGCTCGACAACCGTCATGGCGATTGCGGCCAGGTGACGTTGCTCTTCGTTACTCTGTGTCGCATTGCGGGCATCCCTGCCCACTTCCAGAGCGGCTTCATGATGCAACCCCGCGCATGGAACCTGCACGACTGGGCAGAAGTCTACTTCGAGGGCATCGGCTGGGTGCCTGTCGACCAGTCGTTCGGCCTGGCTCCCTATGCGGAGAAGGCAGGAAAGCCCTATTTCTATCTGGGTGGCATCGACTCGTGGCGCATGGTGGTGAACCAAGACTATAGCATGCCGCTCGTGCCCGAAAAGAAATATCCGCGGAGCGAGACGGTGGACTTCCAGCGTGGCGAAGTGGAGTGGGCAGGTGGTAACCTGTACTTCACTGAGTGGGACTATCACATGGATATCGAGTACCTGAACTATTGACCTCGTGTTCCGTTCGACGTTTCCTTTTTCCGACCTGTGAAGCATCTCTTTAGAAGCGGAAACATATTTTTACGCTCTAAGCCTCAAAGTGTTAAAGTGGCAGGAAACGTGCATAAATGCTAATTTGGCAGCCTCTGTCGTTAACCGCTGTTAAGCTCAAAAACGGCTTTGTTAAAAGAGGACAAAAAAGACTGACAGGGTGAATAACTGAATAGTTTTTGTCGTTATTTTAACGTCATAAAGTTAAAACAAAGTCGAATATTAACATTTTAAAGAGATAAGATTTATGAAACGGACAGCAAAAATGGTAATGGGAGTCACCGCTGGTGTACTTCTGAGTTCCGCGATAGGTGGATTTACTGCCTACAAGTTAATGGCCAAGCAGCAGATGGAAAACGCCACGTTCAGCGAGCTTTTCCAGCAAAATCCAAATAATGTAAGGTTGGCAGGTCTGAGCGCGATCAATGCGCAACCCGTCGACCTGACCCAAGCCGCCGAAAGTTCAGTACATGCTGTAGTGCACATCCGCGCTACCGAGCTGAGCAAGACGCGCACCATCCAGACGCAACCCGATATTTTTGACTTCTTCTTTGGCGACGGCCGTGGCCAGCAGCGTCAGATCCAGACACAGCCGCGTGTGGGCTTCGGCTCGGGTGTCATCATTTCGAAGGACGGATATATCGTGACGAACAACCACGTAGTCGAGGGTGCTGACGAAATCACTGTCAAGCTCAATGACGAGCGCGAATTGAAGGGACGTGTCATCGGTACCGACCCCGACACTGACCTGGCTCTGCTGAAGATCGAAGGCGACGATTTCCCCACCATCCCTGTGGGCAATTCGGACAACCTGAAGGTGGGCGAATGGGTTTTGGCCGTGGGTAACCCCTTCAACCTGAATTCTACCGTTACGGCAGGTATCGTGAGCGCCAAGGCTCGTTCCATTGGTACGACGGCTGCCAACGGACAGGCTGCCAGCATCCAGTCGTTCATTCAGACCGATGCCGCCATCAACTCGGGTAACAGTGGTGGTGCCTTGGTGAATGCCGCCGGCGAGCTGGTAGGTATCAACGCCATGCTTTATTCGCCTACGGGTGCCTATTCGGGCTATGGCTTTGCCATCCCTACCAACCTGATGACGAAGGTCATTTCCGACCTGAAGCAGTATGGTACCGTTCAGCGTGCTTTGCTGGGCATCAAGGGTGGTGACTTTACGACCGACCTGCAGATGAACGACGAAGTGGTGAAGGAGATGGAGAAACGCATGGAAGAGCTGGGCGTGAAGGAAGGTATCCTTGTGGCTCAAGTCATAGAAGGCGGTTCGGCTGCCGGCATCCTGAAGGAAAACGATGTCATCATCAAGCTGGACGGCAAGAAACTGCACAAGTTTACCGACCTGCAAGAGGCTCTGTCCAAGCATCGTCCGGGCGACAAGGTACAACTGACCATCGTTCGCGACAAGAAGGAAAAGGAAGTGACCATCACGCTGAAGAACGCTCAGGGCAATACGAAGGTAGTCAAGAATGCCGGTATGGAAATCTTGGGTGCTGCCTTCAAGCCAATCGACACCGACCTGCGCCGCCAGCTCAACTTGGGTTATGGTCTTGAAGTGACAGGCGTAAGTGGTGGCAAGATGGGCGATGCAGGCATCCGCAAGGGCTTCATCATCCTGAAGGCCAACGGCCAGCCGATGAAGACCGTCGAGGATCTGGAGGACGTACTGAAGGCTGCTACGCAGACACCCGAACAAGTGCTCTTCATCACGGGTATGTTCCCCTCGGGCAAGCGCGCCAGCTATGCAGTAGATTTGAGTCAGGAATAAGATTTAGGTATTAGATTAGATATAGGATAGGTTAGACAGTTGATAAGGTAAGAAGGTTGAAGTATGTTTAATTTATCTTGTAAGTGGTGCCGGCAAAGAACTTGTCGGCACTCTTTTTGTTACCTTTTGTAAGGAGCCCGAAAGGCGTTCCTCTGACTTTTTTTGTTGAACCTGACAAAAAGATGGCAAAAGATTGGTGCTAATCCGATTTTTTGTCGTAACTTTGTCAACCCAATATGTGTATAGAAGAATGAGACAACTAAAAATTACCAAAAGTATCACTAACCGAGAGAGCGCTTCTCTGGACAAGTACTTGCAGGAAATCGGGCGTGAGGACCTCATTACTGTTGAAGAAGAAGTGGAACTCGCTCAGCGCATCCGCAAGGGTGACCGTGTTGCACTGGAGAAACTGACACGTGCCAATCTGCGTTTCGTCGTATCTGTCGCAAAACAGTATCAGAACCAAGGCTTGAGTTTGCCCGACTTGATCAACGAAGGCAACCTGGGTCTGATCAAAGCAGCCGAAAAGTTCGATGAGACACGTGGTTTCAAGTTCATCAGCTACGCGGTGTGGTGGATACGCCAGTCCATTCTGCAAGCCCTGGCCGAACAGTCGCGTATCGTGCGTCTGCCGCTCAATCAGGTAGGCTCGCTGAACAAGATCAGCAAAGCCTTCTCCAAGTTCGAGCAGGAGAACGAGCGCCGTCCGTCGCCCGAAGAGCTGGCCGATGAGCTGGAAATCCCTGTTGACAAAATCTCCGACACGCTGAAGGTATCCGGCCGCCACATATCGGTCGACGCGCCTTTTGTCGAGGGAGAGGACAACAGCCTGCTGGATGTTTTGGTGAATGACGATTCGCCTATGGCTGACCGCTCGTTGGTGAACGAGTCTCTTGCGAGGGAAATTGATAGAGCACTTTCTACGCTGACCGAGCGCGAAAAGGAGATCATACAGATGTTCTTTGGCATCGGACAACAGGAAATGACCCTGGAGGAAATCGGCGACAAATTCGGGCTGACCCGTGAGCGTGTGCGCCAGATCAAGGAAAAAGCTATCAGAAGATTAAGACAAAGTAATCGTAGCAAATTGCTCAAGTCCTACTTGGGATGAGTGGGAATATCGGTTTCCGACAAACAAAAAGAATTCAAAAAACGGCAGTGGCGTGCAGCTCTGCCGTTTTTTTTGTTACCTTTGTCCCCTATAAAGTGATAATTTGGAATTTTTGAAAACAGAAAGACGTATGAAATACATTCGACTGATTATGGCGGTGGCTCTGACCTTCCTGGTATGTTCCGCCTTTACGATGAAAAAAGACAAGGAGAAACCCGTGTATGTTTTTGGTGTGGCAGCTTCGTTCACCGATACGCTGGTCTATTACACCGACATCCAGTTGCTGGACAGCGTTTACCTTAACGAGCATGGCTTCCTGCCCCAGCGCGACTTGTATTCCTACCAGCTGAAGAACCATCTGGAGTATAACATGAACAAGCTCAACTATACGTGCATCATCTATTTCTCCGACAACAAGAAGAAGCTCGAGAAAGAGGCTTCGAAAGTGAAGTCGGGCTACCTGAAGAGCAAGCAGACCTTGCGGCCGATCGAGGCTTCGGAGTTTCAGTTCAAGAAGCCCGAAGAATAAGCGTGAGCGTGTGTACGGATGTGATTTTCTGAAATAAATTAATGGAGTATCCTGCGATGAAACATTGGTTCCTGTTCCCCCTTCTTTTGCTTTCCCTTCTGCTGACGTCCTGTCACAAAGACGATGAGCCCCAAACAACGCCCTACAAGCGGACGGTGCTGGTCTATCTGGCTGCCGACAACAATCTTTCTTCCTTTGCCCTGGAAGACCTGGCTGAAATGAAGGAAGGCATGGCGCAGGTGTCCGACGGTATGCTCCATCTGCTCGTCTACATCGATACGGGCAGCTCGCCCCGTCTCGTGGAACTGAAGAAGCAGAACGGGCAGGTGGTGGAAGACGTGGTGCGCACCTACGACGATCGCAATTCGGTGGGCGTGGACGAGACGCGCGAAGTCTTTGCCGACGTATTTTCCAATCCCGATTTTCTGGCCGAAGGCTATGGTTTGATTTACTGGTCGCATGCCGACGGGTGGATCCCCTACGGTCAGGCCTCGACCCGCTGGGTGGGGCAGGACAAGACCGACGGTGACCATCGCATGAATATCTCCGAGTTGGTATCTGTTCTTGAAGGGGCGCCCCATCTCGATTTCCTTATGTTCGATGCCTGCTTCATGGCCTCTGTCGAGGTGGCCTACGAGCTGCGCGGCTTTACCGACTACTACATCGGTTCGCCTACCGAGAACCCCGGTCCCGGCGCTCCCTACGAACGCCTGGTTCCCCTGATGGCTGCCGACCAGGCAGCGGTCGAGATGTCCAAGGCCTATTTCGCTGCCTACGAGGAAATCTATAACGGCGGTATCGGCATTTCCAATTCCAACTGGACGGGCGGCACGTCCATCTGCGTGATGCGCACCGATGCCCTCGAACAGCTGGCTTCGCTCACCGCCCAGCTCTTGCCCGAAGAGGTGGTGGATATAGCTGCCTTGAAGGAAGAAGTCTTCGACTACGACCACAAGGGGTGGGGTCGCGACTACGTGGGCTACTTCGACCTGAAGCAACTCATGGAGCAGGTGCTCGACGATGCCTCGTATGCCACGTGGACGCAGGCCTTCGACGCCGCCATTGCCTACTGGAGCACCACGCCCAAGAACTATTCCCAGTTTGTCGGCATGTTCTCCATGGAGGGTGCCAACGGCATCACCCACTACATCCCCGGCAGCAGCACCCAGCGCGATGCGGCCTACCGTTCCCTGAAGTGGTATCAGGACGCAGGGCTGGAGAAGCTGGGGTGGTAACGATGGACAGACTCCTCTTGTTTGTAATGATTTATGCGTAATAGTTCTGTTATTGTGTAATATTATTTTATTGTCATTGCCTGCCCTTGCTTAAGAAATCGCTATTACGAATTACAGATTACAGTTAGCGAAACTGAATATTTGGGAAGAGGGAGTTATACAGTTATATTATATATATAATATATATATATT